>Ga0310811_10000100_pt1 | contig 131771 bp, 136 predicted proteins | sample YCmetagenome_FD_207642 | JGI IMG/M metagenome (GOLD analysis project Ga0310811, IMG submission 207642) | Soil microbial communities from experimental microcosm in Duke University, North Carolina, United States - YC | ecosystem: Engineered > Artificial ecosystem > Soil microcosm > Unclassified... | reverse complement strand
GCCGCCGCGGACGAAGTCATTCCCGTCGCCGCCGTGGACGATGTCGTCGCCCTTGTTGCCGTTGACGTCGTCGGAGCCGGCCCCGCCGTCGATGGTGTCATTGCTGTCCAGACCGCGGATGAAGTCGGCGCTCGTACTGCCGGTCAGGTTGTCCCCGGCGGTTGTGCCGTCCAGTTCGTAGACGACCGGCAGGGCCGCCCCGTCGAGCGCCGAGCTGCCCAGGTGGTAGCCGATGAGGTCCAGGGCGCGCAGGTCAACCATCGAGAGCAGCTCCTTGCGCCCGGTGGTCAGGGCCTCGGTGAAGGCGTCGCCGCCAACCGAAATCGCCCAATCTCCGGCGTCGCCGCCGGTGTTCGGATCGTTGAAGGGCAAAAGCAGGTGGGTCCCGTCGACGGAAAACCAGCCGCCTGCGTCGGCGGTGGTGTGCACCCCCGCCGAGGCGTAGCGAAACAGGTCGAGCACGCTCAGCGTTCCGGCGCCGATGTCCACCCTGGAGCTGCGCCCGAGCACTTCCGAGATCTCGTGAAGCAATATCCCGACCGCGTCGTAAGCGCCGGCCACGGCACCGTGGCTGGGGTCGAAGCTGTAGGTGGAGGTGGAGTTCAGCCCCACGTATCCGGCGAACAGGGCGCCGCTGCCCTGCGATGTCAGGCCGAGCGCCAGCTGTTGAGGGACTTTGACGAAGAACCCCGCCCCCTGGCTCGGGTCCGACCCCGGCAGGGTGGCCACGGCGGCCGCGTCGTCGGCGCTGAAGACGTGGCTCTGCAGCGCGGCCGTGAGGGTCGAATAGGAGAATGTGCGACCGAGGGCGAGGGATGCGCCGAGGGCGCCGGCGGGGAGCGCCTGGCCGCCCACCTCGCCCCAACCGACGTTTATCGACACAGTCACATCGTCGGTGATCAAGATTTCGAGCTGGGCGACCGCGGCGTTCACCGCAGTGGAGAACCCCGCGGGCGCGGTCGCCGCGGACGCATCGTATTGGATCTGGATTTTCACGCGCGCCCCCCCCGAGCGTTGTGTTTTCTCGAGCGTAGCTGTTGCAACGACAAATGCCCAGCGCCCGCCCCTTGCGGGAGAAGGGCGGTCCGCTCACCCCGCCAGGGTCACGTAGAGTTCGCGCTCTATGAGCCACTGTCCCCGGACGGTGCGCCAGGCGGCGAGGTAGGCGCCGCTCATCTGGGCCCCGCCCGTCCAGGTTCCGACCCAGCGCCCGCGTTCCGCCGCCCGCTCGCCGCCGCCCGCGATCTCCACCGTTTCGGGGGTGCGGACATAGGCGACGAAGGCCGGATCGCCGAATTGGGCGGCGAAGGCGGCGACCACATTGTCCGCGCCCATGATCAGGCCGCCGTCGCCCACGATGACGTGGGCATCCTCGCTGAAGAACGGGCGCAGGCGCCCGGCCTGATGCTCGGCGATGAGCCGGTTGGTCAGTTTGCGGCGGGCGCGGATGGCGGTTTCAGCGGGGCTCGAAATCATGGCGGCGAGTCATGCGCCGCCGATGCGTCTTTCGTCTAGATCGCCGACAGTTCGCGGCGGGTCTCGACCAGCACCGCGGCCACCGCGTCGGCGCCGGCGACGTCATCGATCGCCACCGACGCGGCCTCTTCGTCCAGGGCGGCCAGCACCGCCGCCTTGATGTCGGGCGCCAGGCTGCACAGCACCCTCAGCGCCACCCGGCCGAAGGCCAGGGAGGAGCGCACGTCTATGCCGACCGCCGTCATCAGGCCGGCTTGTTCGGAAGACTCAATCTTTACTGACACTGGAATATTCCCGTGAAAACCGGAACGCCCGGGGAAAAGCTCTGCGCATCCGAAAGGTGCTCCAGCCGCAGGCTGGAGCGGTGGTACCGGCGTCCGGCTAAGCTTGTTCAGCGAAATCGTCAAGAAAAAGCGTGCAAATACATATTATGTAACTTCACAAGATCGATGAGGCGCTCGAACGAGCCCCGGAGCGCGACGGCGGCGCTGGACCGCGGCGAATCAGGCGTTAATGCTGGTCCTGTCCAAGGCCCCGATCATGAACGCCCACGCGCCCTCGCCCCTCGCCGTCGTTCCGGCCGCCCACCCCGAGCGGCCCTATCTCGACCTCCTGGCCGACATCCTGGCCAACGGGGTGCGTCGCGACGACCGCACCGGCACGGGCACCCTGGGCGTGTTCGGCCGGCAGCTCCGGTTCGACCTGGCCGGTGGCTTTCCGCTCCTGACCACCAAGAAGCTGCACTGGACCTCCATCGTGGTGGAGCTTCTGTGGTTCCTGCGCGGCGACACCAATGTGCGCTGGCTGCAGGAGCGCGGCGTCAGCATCTGGAACGAATGGGCCGATCCGGCCACCGGCGACCTTGGGCCGGTCTACGGCAAGCAGTGGCGCTCATGGGCCGCCCCCGACGGCCGCTCGATCGACCAGATCGCCCGGCTGCTGGAAGGCCTTCGCACCAATCCCAACAGCCGCCGCCACATCGTCTCGGCCTGGAACCCGGCGGACGTCGACGACATGGCCCTGCCGCCGTGCCACTGCCTGTTCCAGTTCTTCGTGGCCGAGGGCAAGCTGTCGTGCCAACTCTATCAGCGCTCGGCCGACGTGTTCCTGGGCGTGCCGTTCAACATCGCCTCCTATGCGCTCCTGACCCGGATGGTGGCTCAGGCGGTGGGACTGGAGGCGGGCGAGTTCGTCCACACCTTCGGCGACGCGCACCTTTACCTGAACCACGTCGAACAGGCCGAGCTGCAGCTCACCCGGACGCCGCGGGATTTCCCGCGTCTGGTCCTGGCGCCCAAGACCGACCTCTTCGCCTTCGAGCCGGGGGACTTCGTGCTCGAAGGCTACGACCCGCACCCGCACATCAAGGCCAAGGTCGCGGTGTGAGCGGGCCGCTGGAGGCCCTGACGGCTCGCGTGGCCCAGGTCGGCGACCTCTACGCCGCCCGGTTCGGGGTCCGCCGCGACGACGACTGGTTCCTGCTCAAGCTGCAGGAGGAGCTGGGCGAGCTGACCCAGGCGCATCTGCGGCTGAGCGAGCGGGGCCGGGGCGATTCCAGCGAGACGCAGCGGGGGGACGAGGCTGCCGACCTCCTGTGCATGCTGCTGCTTTACTGCCGCCGGTACGGGATCGACCTCGACGCGGCGGTCTCGCGAAAATGGCTGTCGCATCTGGAAACCGCCGAATGAGCGCCCCCCTCGTCGCCCTGGTCGTCGCCCGCGCCCGCAACGGGGTGATCGGGCGGGACGGCGCCCTGCCCTGGCGGCTGAAGTCGGACCTGGTCCGGTTCAAGGCCCTGACCGTGGGCAAGCCGGTGATCATGGGCCGCAAGACCTGGGAATCCCTGCCTCGGAAGCCGCTGCCCGGCCGCACCAACCTGGTGCTATCCCGCGACCTGACCTTCGAGGTCGAGGGCGCCTTGCTGTGCGAAACCCTGTCGGAGGCGTTGAACCTCGCCCGCGAACAGGCGGCCGACGACGGGGTGGACGAGATCTGCGTCATCGGCGGGGTGACGGTGTTCGAACATGCCCTGCCCAAGGCGCGGCGGCTCTACCTCACCGAAGTCGAGGCCGAGGTCGAGGGCGACACCGTGTTCCCGCCTCTGGACGAAGCCGGCTGGCGCGAGGTACGACGCGAACACCACCCCGCGGGCGAAGGCGACGACCATCCGTCCACCTTCAGGGTTCTGGAACGATAGCCTCTCCCCTAAAGGCGGGCTGAGGAGGAATTTGGCGGCCTGTCCGCGCGGGCGTATGGTCGGCCGGCTCCCGGAGGAGACGCTCCATGATCGCTCTGGCCCTGGCGGCGGCGCTGGCCCAGCAGGCTGCCCCCGCCATGAACACCGGCAACTGGGTGGTGGTGGCGGTTCAGCGGGTCATCGCGCCCGACCAGACCCAGGGACAGTGCTTCGTCCAGGGCAAGGTCGAGCAGGTGGTCCACGGCCGCGCCTTCCGGCGGGGCGACGCCATCGCCCTTTCCGTCTCCTGCCGCGCCAGCGGCTTCACACCGGCCGCCTATACGCCCGCGCCGGCGGTTCCCACCATCCAGGCCCTGCGCGCGCAGAAGCGCGTCCTGGTCCATGTGGACGCCGCCGGGCGGGTGCTGGAGAACGGCTATTACGGTTTCGAGGCCATCGTCCCGGTCCGGCCCTAAGCCAGTCCCCTAGTCCTCGAACACGATCCGCGGGGCGGGCCTGGCCGTCTCGCTCTCCAGCCGCGTGGCCAGTTCGCCGGCGATGGCCATGAAGGCGCGGGCGCTGGGACCGTCGGGGGTGGCGACCACGATCGGGCGTCCCTCGTCGCAGGCCTCGCGCAGGGCCATGTCGATGGGAATCTCGCCCAGGAACGGGACGCCCAACTGCTGCGCCGTCTTCTGCGCCCCGCCGCGGCCGAAGATCGGGATCGGCGCCCCGGTGGAGGGATCGGAGAAATAGGCCATGTTCTCCACGATCCCCAGGATCGGGGTCGCGGTCTTCTCGAACATGGCCGCGCCCCGGCGCACGTCGATCAGGGCCACCTCCTGCGGCGTCGAGACCAGGACGGCCCCGGCCAGGGCCACCCGCTGCACCAGGGTCAGCTGGATGTCGCCGGTGCCCGGCGGCATGTCGACGACCAGGATGTCCAGCGGCTCGGTCGCCGAGCCCCAGGACACGTCGTTCAGGAACTGGTTCACCGCCGAAGACGCCATCGGCCCGCGCCAGATCATCGGCGCGGCCGCATCGACCAGGAAGCCGATCGACATCACCTTGATCCCCCAGGCCTCAAGGGGCTTCAGCTTCTTGTCGCCCCCGGTCTGGGGCTCCTCGTCGATCCCCAGCATCTGCGGGGCGCTGGGCCCATAGACGTCGGCGTCCATCAGGCCGGTGCGGTAGCCCAGCCGGGCGAAGGCGCAGGCCAGGTTCACCGCCACGGTGGACTTGCCGACCCCGCCCTTGCCGGAGGCCACCGCGATCACCAGACCCACGTGGTCGGGTTTGAGCGCCCCCGAGGGCCGGACCGGGGGAGCGGTCTGGGCCCGGGCCTCGTTCGACAGTTGCGCGCCCTTGCGCACCCGCACCGTCCCCGCCGGGGGCTGATAGGGCTGGAGCCCGCCGCCCTCGGCGGTCAGCACCACCTGGGCCTGGGCGACGCCCTCGACGCGTCTCAGCGCCGCCTCGGCCGCGTCGCGCACCGGGGCGTAGAGGCGGGCGTCGCCTGCCGCCACCTCCATGATGAAGCCCGCCCGTCCGGGTCCCAGGGCCAGGCCCTGGACCAGGCCCGCGGCCACCAGCCCCTTGCCGGATCGGGGATCGATCACCCCGTCGATGGCGTCCAGGACGGCGGCGCGGCCGGGGACGGGGGGAGGGGCTGACGACGGTTCGTTGGTCACGGGGAGGCCTGACGCCTTGCACAAGCTTGGGTAGCGCTTCATATCCCCTTCGAAGCGCCGGTTGGAAGACCGGAGGACGGCTGCATCTCCGCCCGGGCGACCGCCCGCCCTGACCGCCTTGCGGCGCGAGGATATTCTTACCCATGCCTTGGAACGACAATTCCAATCCGGGACCCTGGGGAGCGCCGGGCGGCGGCGCGCCCAAAGGCGGCGACGGGGACAAGCCCGAAGACAAGGCCGGCGACGGCGGCGGGCGCAAAGGCAGTCCCTGGGGACCGGCCGGCGGCGGACGCCCCTCCGGCGACGCGCCGCGCAAGCCGCGTCCCACCCCGAACCGCAACGGCTCGGGCCCGCCCCAGTTGAAGGGGCCCGACATCGATGAACTGATCGGCCAGTTGCGCGAGCACGTCCGCCGCTTCACCGGTGGCGCCGGCCCCGGCGGCCTGCCCAAGCCCGGGGTCTTCGCGGCCATCGCCGGGGCGGCCTTCGCGGCCTGGGCCCTGTCCGGCCTCTATATCGTCCAGCCCGACCAGGAGGCCGTGATCACCCGCTTCGGGGCCTACGCCCGTTCGGAGGGCCCGGGCCTGCGCTATCACCTGCCCACCCCGATCGAGGCGGTGGAGAAGGTCTCGGTCACCGCCCTGAACCGCCTGGACGTGGGCGGCTCCGCGGGGTCGGACATCCCGGCCGAGAGCCTGATGCTCACCGGCGACGAGAACATCGTCGACCTGAACTTCTCCGTGCAGTGGCGCGTCTCCGACGCCGCCCGCTACCTGTTCCGGCTCACCGACCCGGAAGCCGCCGTGAAGATGACCGCCGAAAGCGCCATGCGCGAAGTGATCGGCAAGGCGCGGCTGCAGGCGATCCTCACCACCGGCCGCGGCCAGGTGCAGAACGACGCCGCCGAGCTGATGCAGAAGACCCTGGATTCCTGGGGCGCCGGGGTCACCATCGTCGAGGTGCAGATCCGCACCGCCAACCCGCCGCAGGAGGTGATCGCGGCGTTCCGCGAGGTCGCCAACGCCGGCCAGGACGCCGAAGCCGCCATCAACGAGGCTAACACCTACCGCAACCGGGTGATCAACGAGGCCAAGGGCGACGCCGCGCGCATCACCCAGGCCGCCCAGGCCTATCGCGAACAGGTGGTGCGCGAGGCGCAAGGGGAAGCCGACCGCTTCGCCGCCATCGACGCCGAGTACAAGCGCGCGCCGGCCGTGACCCGCCAGCGCCTCTATACCGAGACCATGGAGCGCATCCTGCGCAACTCCAACAAGGTGGTGGTGGACACGCCCAAGGGCGGCACCGCCCCCATCGTGCTGCCGCCGGACCTGCTGCGCGACCGGCGCACGCCGCCCGCTGCGCCGCCCGCCGCCGCGCCGCCTGCCGCGGTCCAGACCCAGACCCAGAATCAGACCCAGGAAGGCTCCAAGTGAACCAGTCCCGTCTGATCCTCTGGGGGGCCGCTGCGGTCGTCGTCGTCGTCGTGCTGTTCAACACCCTCTACGAGGTCGATCAGCGCAAACAGGCGGTGGTGCTGCGCTTCGGCGAGCCGGTGCGGGTGGTCAACGCCTTCCGCGACAACGCCCCGGGCCTGAAGGCCAAGGTGCCGTTCCTCGAGAACGTCATCCTGCTCGACAAGCGCAACCAGCCGCTGGAAGCCGACCAGGAGGAGATCATCGCCTCCGACCAGGAGCGCCTGGTGGTCGACGCCTTCCTTCGCTACCGCATCTCCGACCCGCTGCAGTTCTACCGGTCCTTGCGCGACGAGCGCACCGCGGCCGACCGGCTGGAGCGGCTGATGAACTCGTCCCTGCGCCAGATCCTGGGCAATGCGACCTCCAACGACATCATCGCCGGCCGCCGCGACGCCCTGATGCGGGCCACCCGCGCCGACGTCACCGCCCGGGCCCGCCAGTCCCAGCTCGGCATCGAGGTGATCGACGTGCGGATCAAGCGGGCCGACCTGCCCACGGCCAACCAGCAGGCGGTCTACCGGCGGATGCAGACCTCGCGGCAGCAGGAAGCCGCCCAGATCCGAGCGGTCGGCGAGCAGCAGAAGCGCGAGATCATGGCCGGGGCCGACCGCGAGGTCACGGTGACCCTGGCCACCGCCACCGAGCAGTCGTCGCAGACCCGCGGCGAGGGCGACGCCAAGCGGACCGCGATCTTCGCCAACTCCTATGGCAGGGACCCCAGCTTCGCGGCCTTCTTCCGCACCATGCAGGCCTACGACGGGGCGCTGGCCCAGGGCGACACCACCATGGTGATCTCGCCCAACAGCGACTTCTTCCACTTCTACAACGTCGGTCCCGGGAAGTAGGCCTCCAGCAGCCCGCGGACCGCGTGCAGGCTCTCGGCGATGTGGAGGCAGAGGCCCTGCATCTCCTCGGTGGGATCCAGCAGGTCGGGGACCATCACCGTCATCATCCCGGCCGCGTGGGCGGCGCGAACCCCGTTGTGGCTGTCCTCGAGCGCCAGGCAGGCGGCGGGGTCGACGCCCAGCCGGCGGGCGGCTTCGAGATAGGGCGCGGGGTGCGGCTTATGGCGGGTCACGTCCTCGCGCGCCACGATGGCGCCGAAGCGCTCGAACAGGCCGTGTTCGCCCAGATGCCGCCCGGCCGAGGCCCGGCTCGATGAGGTCGCCACCGCGCACGGCAGTCCCAGGCGGTCGATATGGTCGAGCAGTTCGACCACCCCGGCCTTCAGGCAGATGCCCCCGGCCAGTTCGCGCTCGATCTCCTCGGCCTCCAGCGCGCGAAACCGCTCCATCGGGAAGTCCGGGCCGAAATGGTCGCGCACCGAAGCGAAATAGGGCCCGTCCGACTGGCCGATGGTCTTGGCGAACAGGGCGTCGGGGAAGTCGTGTCCCAACCTTTGCGCCGCGCGGCGGATGCCGGCGCGGACCAAGACCTCGGAGTCGATCAACAGGCCGTCCATGTCGAAGACGACGGCCGAGATTGGACGGGGAAAGCTCATCCGGCCGCTGCGATGAACTCTTCGGCCGCGTAGCCCTGGAAATAGAGCAGGGCGGTCAGGTCCGAGTGATCGATCCGCGCATCGGCCTGCTGCGCCACGATCGGTTTGGCCCGATAGGCCACGCCCAGACCGGCCGCCTCGATCATGGCCAGGTCGTTGGCCCCGTCGCCGATCGCCAGGGTGTCCGCCAGGGCGAGGCCCAGCGATTGCGCCTCGGCGTTCAAGGCCTCCAGCTTGGCTTCGCGGCCGAGGATCGGCTCGGCCACCATGCCGGTCAGCCGCCCGTGGTCCTCCAGCAGGCGATTGGCGCGGTGGCGCCCGAAACCCGCGGCCCGGGCCACCCGGCCGGTGAAGAACTCGAAGCCCCCCGAAACCAGCACGCAGCGCGCGCCGCCCGCGGTCATGGTCTCCACCAGGGTCCGGGCGCCGGGGTTCAGCCGCACCCGTTCGTCGTAGCAGCGCTGCAGGGCGCCGGTCTCCAGCCCCTTCAACATGCCGACCCGCTCGCGCAGGGCGCCCTCGAAGGCCAGTTCGCCTCGCATGGCGCGCTCGGTGATGGCGGCGATCTCCGCCTTCTTGCCGGCGAAGTCGGCCAGTTCGTCCAGGCACTCGCAGCCGATGATGGTGGAATCCATGTCGGCGACCAGCAGCCGCTTGCGCCGGCCCGCCTGCGGTTGGACGCAGACGTCCACGGGCAGGTCGGCGATGGCGGCCTCGGCGGCCTTGCGCAGGCTGATGGCGTCGGAACCTTCAATATGCTTGTCGAGGCAGTTCAGCCCCAGGTAGCGGGTTTCCTTGACGTGGGCGCCTAGGCCCGCCACCGCTTGCTCGACCAGGGAGCGGGCGGCGTCGACGGCCTCGGGATCGGGACTGACCAGGGTAAGGGCGAAGTGCATGGTGAGCCTCTGGCTGATCGCCGGGCCGACCGCAAGCGGCAAGTCGCACCTGGCGCTGTCGCTGGCCGACGCGCTCGGGGGCGAGATCGTCAATGCCGATTCCATGCAGCTTTACCGCGACCTGCGCCTGCTGACAGCCCGCCCTTTGCCGGAGGAGGAGGCGCGCGCGCCGCACCACCTCTATGGCGTGGCCGACGCCGCCGACGGCTGGTCGGTGGGGCGCTGGCTCGCCGCCGCCCGGACGGCGCTGGACGGGATCGTCGCGCGCGGACGGCCCGCGGTGGTGGTCGGCGGTACGGGACTCTATTTCCATGCGCTTACCCGAGGGCTGGCGGAGATCCCGCCGGTTCCGGATGGCCTGCGCCGGGCGGTCCAGGATCGGTTCGACGGGCAGGGGGAGGCGGCCTTCCGCGCGGCCCTCGCCGCCCTAGACCCCGCTGCCGAAGGCCGCATCTTTCCCGGCGACCGCCAGCGCCTGGTCCGGGCCATGGCGGTCGCCGAGGCGACGGGGCGCCCGCTCAGCCAATGGCAGGCGCAGACCAAGGGTTTGCTGTCGCCGGGCGACTACCGGGCCCTGGTGCTGGACCCGCCGCGGGAGGCGCTCTACGCCCGCTGCGACGCCCGGTTCACGGCCATGGTCGAGGCCGGCGTCCTTGAAGAGGTCCGGGCCTTGCTGGCGCGGGGCCTGGACCCGGCCCTGCCGCTGATGAAGGCGGTGGGCCTGCGCGAACTCGGCCGCCATCTCGCCGGAGAGCTGGACCTGGAGGCGGCCATGGCCCTGGGCCGCCAGGAGACCCGCCGCTACGCCAAGCGCCAGTCGACGTGGTTCAGGAACCAGACCCCGGACTGGCCGCGGGTGGAGACCTTCGGGGAGGCGGTGGAGGCGGGGGATTTAGCGGCGTGAAGACGTGCGGGCCGGTGAACCATGCGCCTTTATGAGGTCAGTGGCCTCCCTCCACCCAGCCGATCCCTGCTGCGACGAAGCCTTCGGCCAGCGCCGCCTCCAACTCCAGGGCCTCCCAGGGACGCATCGGATTGAGATGCTCCACCAGGTCCGGCAGCAGGCGCACACCGAAGCGGCGGACGGCCCCGCTCGCCTTGTAACCGGATTTATGTTGGTCGAACCGGAGATCCGGATCCCGGGAGGTCTGGCCGACGTAGAGGCCCCAGGGCTCCGGGCGGCGGAGGTCATACAGCAGGATCACATAGACACGCTGACCCGCACCGCGCGCGCCCCGCGTCGTAGCCTTGTAAGTGCGCGCTACCCGGCCCGCCGTCTCCAACCACGTCGGCCCAGCGCCTTGAACCATCGCGTCAGGTTAGCGGGGACTTGAGAGGCGAGCCAGTCGGAGTGGGCTGCGATCCCTTTCCGGGACGGCGCCGCGCCGATACCCGAGGTCTGCACCCCCTCCAGTTTCCAGACCCTCCCTACGGCGGTATGCAGGGGACCTGGCCGCCGCACTGACTTGTCGGCTCGACTGGTCACGGCCATTGCAATTGCGGAGCCTCGCCATGACCCAGTCTCCCGTGATCGCCCTAGTCGCCGCCGGAGACATGGGCGCAGGGCTGGGCCAACGCCTCACCGAGGGTGGTTGCAGGGTCCTGACCTCGCTGGCCGGTCGCGGAGACGATAGCCGGCGCCGAGCCGCCGAAGCCGGCATGGCGGACGCGTCCGACGAAGCGCTGGCTTCGGCCGACATGGTGCTGTCGGTGGTTCCCCCCAGCCAGGCCCTGGCCTTCGCGGAAAGATTGGCGCCGGCGCTCAGCTCAGCGATCCGCAAGCCCGTGTATGTCGACTGCAACGCCGTCAGCCCCCAGACCGTGCAGGACATCGCCGCGCTTATCGAGCCCACAGGCGCGCCTTTCGTGGACGCCGGGATCGTCGGCCCGCCGCCCAAGCCCGGCTATTCGCCGGCGATCTATGCGTCCGGCCCGCACGCGACCCAGTTTGCGGCGCTGGCCTCGCGGGGCCTGGACATCCGCGTGCTGTCCGGCCCGATCGGTCGGGCGTCGGCCCTGAAGATGTCCTATTCGGCCATGAACAAGGGCCTCTACGCCATTGGCGTTTCGGCCATCCTCGGCGCCATTGAGGCGGGCGTTGAAGAGGCCTTCCTCGCCGAAATCGCCTCCAGCCAGCCCCACGTCCTGGCTTATCTCGTCGCCCGCACCCCCGGCGTCTTCTCCAAGACGTACCGCTGGGGTGCGGAGATGCAGGAGGTGGGTCGTTTCCTGGGCGGACCAGCCGAGCAGATCTATGACGGCGCCGCGCAGCTGTACGAGCACCTCGCCGCCGACCATGCGGGATCGAAGACCGCCGAGGCTGCCGTGCTGGCGTTCCTTCGGCGGCGCGGCGATATCGGCTGATTCAAGGCGCCGATCAGGCTGGGCCTTGGACGGCGGCGGTCTCAGCCGCGGTATAGGTGACGGACCCGTCGGGGTTGCGTTTCCAGTGCTTGAAGAAGTCCCACTCCATCTGGGCTTCGCCCCGGGTCTGGCCATGGGGCAGGTCGAGGACCCAGACGAAGCTGAACATCGGCTTGCCGTCCGGTGTCGCGTAGTCGTAGCGCTGGAACCGTCCCTTTGGGTAGCCCGCGGCCACGCCGGACGAGGTGAGCTTGCCGCCCGGGACGAGGATGTCGTAGGGCGGCGCGTTGGCGCTGAGGTAGGGCTGGGTCCGGTCGGGCGTGGTGATGCCGTCGTAGGACTTGACGATATCGATGACGTTGCGCAGCACGCCCTTGGCCGGGATCAGCCCGTCGGTGGTCGTTTGACGGTCCTGCGAGCCGTAGAACACGATCATCGGGATGTGCAGGCCCTGGGCCTTCAATTGATCGATCCGCTGCAATATCGTCGGGTCCCAGTCGCCGAGGCCGCTGTTGGGCGACACGGCGGCGAACAGCTGCGGATGGGCGACGCCGTTGATGAAGGTGCGGCCGCTCCCGTTGGAGAAGCCCTGCAGATACACCCGCGTCCGATCGACGCCGTAGTTGGCCGCCATGTCGTCGATCAATTGGGCGACGGCCTGGCTGTCTTCGTTGTCCGGCCTGTCGAGGCGCCAGGCGTTTTGCGGGGCGTTGAGGTAGACGGTGATGAAACCTTCCTTCTCGCCTACCTCGTGCATCTTGATCTGGCTGAGATACATCCAGGCTGGAAAGCCATGTCCGTGCAGGCCGATCACCAGGGGCATCGACTTGCCCTTGGCGTAGCTCGAGGGCGTCTTCACCCAATAGAGATAGTCGCGGTCGCCGACCTTGACGTGGCGCTCCTCGAACTGTTGGCGCACTTCCGGCAGGGTCAGCATGGTCCCGACCTCGCCCTCCGGCGACGACGTATAGCGGGCCAGATGGCCGAAGTAGCCCCAGATAGCCGCGGTCATGGCCGGATCATACCGGGCGCCCGCGGGCGCGACCGTCACCCGCACCTGCTGGGCCGTGTTCTGCGGGCTCGTGTAGATCGCGGTCTGGAAGCCGCCGATGGTTTCGGGCCGCGGCGCGGCCGCCACTGCGTCGGCATGCTTCCAGTAGTCGACGAGCTTGGCCTGGGCCGGATTGGGCGCGCCGGCGGTGAACAGCCACGCCGGCACCGGCACGTCCTTCTTCAGCGGCCGGTACCGCGGAAGGTTGGTCTTCAGGCCAAGCTGGTTCTGGAGCTCACCCTGCGAAACCTGGTCGCCGCGGGCGAAAGAGGCGGGATAGACGACCGCATCCAAGGTCGCCACGGCGGCGACCAGGCCCGGATGGTTCATGGCGTATTCCTGGGCCACTCGGGCGCCAGAGCCGACGCCGGTGAAATACTGCCAGGGCTGCCAGGAGCCGATGGGAATGGGACGCGCGCCGGCGCCGGCCGCGCCGCCTTCGCCACGCCGCGGCGGAGCCGTCTCGCCCGGCCCCGGGTCGGCCGTGAGGCGGTTCAGCGTGACCTGTTGCACCAGATGAAGGTACTCGTCTTCGTCATGGCTGAACGGCGACCAGGCCTTGTTCGCGGGCTCGGGGAAGATCACCACGAAGCCGTTGTCCTCGGCCAGTTTGATCCAGCCGGAGGACTGGGCGAACTGCTCGGGGGTCTGGCCGTCGTCGTGCAGGGCGTAGACCAGCTGATTGTAACCATCGTGGTTCGCCTTGGACGAGACGTAGTAGGCGAAAGAGCGGTTGGCGGCGTGCATCCCGCCGCCGACGGAGAATTGCACCCGGCGCAGCTCTTGGGCCTGCGCCGGGTGCGCGGCGATCGCTCCGGCCAGGGCGATCACCGCCAGCGCCAGCAACGCGCCCGCGCGCCCCCCGCCCGTCTTCCGCTTCGGCAGCGCCCGGGCGCCGATGGCGATCCGCATCGCCCTGCACAGGGTCCTCATGTTCTTTCTCCCCTCGATCGTCTGCCGGCTCGGCCGCGGCGGCCCGCGCCGCCTCGGTCATCCCAGCTCCGTTTGATCTTGCCGTCAGCTTATCTGAGAGGAACCCGTTGAAAAGCCCACTACGGGACTCGGATCGCAGCTTCATCCTCAACGAGATCCAGGGCGGCGATCAAGCGCATCGACCCGCTCACAACACCCGGGTCCCTAAGGCCAAATCTTGCGCCATGCGCTGTCTTGACCGGCCCTCGCCCCTATGCGACAGCTTCCAACGCTTAATTGGAGCAAAAGCCTTGCGCGCGCAGTCCGTACTTCCAGGAGCGGCCGACCTCGGGTAGTCGAATGACACCCGGGCGAGCGGTCGCATGCGCAAAGGCCCCACGGGGCCTTTTTTCATGCCCAAAATCTGACGAAGCCGAAGAAGATCAATCTACCCGCTAGGAGCCTGTCATGACCCTGCACCAGCCGATCGAAAGCGACGCCGCCCCCGCGGAAGCGCCCGTCACCCTCACGGGCGCGGAGATCGTGGTGCGGGCGCTGGTCGAAAACGGAGTCGACACGCTCTTCGGCTATCCGGGCGGGGCGGTGCTGCCGATCTACGACGCCCTGTTCCAGGACGCCGAGGCGAACGGCGAGCGGCTGCGCCACATCCTGGTCCGCCACGAGCAGGGGGCCACCCACGCCGCCGAGGGCTACGCCCGCTCCACCGGCAAGCCCGGCGTGGTCCTGGTCACCTCCGGCCCCGGGGCGACCAACGCGGTCACCGGCATCACCGACGCCCTGATGGACTCGATCCCCATGGTGGTGCTGACCGGCCAGGTCCCCACCCACCTGATCGGCTCGGACGCCTTCCAGGAGTGCGACACCGTCGGCATCACCCGCTCCTGCACCAAGCACAACATCCTGGTGAAGGACGTGAAGGACCTGGCGCGGGCGATCCACGAGGCCTTCGTCATCGCCACCACGGGGCGTCCTGGGCCCGTGCTGATCGACATCCCCAAGGACGTCCAGTTCGCCGCCGGCCCGTACCAGGGTCCGCGGGACATGCGCTTCACCCACGCCTATCGGCCAAGGCTCGAGGGCGACCGGGGCAAGATCGCCGAAGCGGTCGAGCTGATCGCCTCTGCGCGGCGGCCTCTGTTCTACACCGGCGGCGGGGTGATCAACTCCGGTCCCGAGGCCAGCGCCCTGTTGCGCGAATTCGCCCGTGCCGTGGGCGCGCCGGTGACCTCGACCCTGATGGGCCTGGGCGCCTATCCGGCCGCCGATCCGCAATGGCTGGGCATGGTCGGCATGCACGGGGCCTATGAGGCCAACCACGCCATGCACGACTGCGACGTGATGGTGAACGTCGGCGCCCGCTTCGACGACCGGGTCACCGGGCGCCTGGACGCCTTCGCCCCCAATTCGAAGAAGATCCACATCGATATCGACCCCTCCTCGATCAACAAGGTGGTCCGGGTCGACGTCGGCATCGTCGGCGACGTCGCCCATGTCTTGGCCGAGATGCTGGCCCTGTGGAAGGAGCGCCGGCTCAAGGCCGACAAGGCGGCGCTGAAGAGCTGGTGGGAGCAGCTGGACCAGTGGCGGGCCCGCAAGGGCTTCGCCTATGCCCCGTCCGCCACCGTGATCAAGCCGCAGTACGCCATCGAGCGCCTGTACGCCCTGACCCGCGGCAAGGACGTCTACATCACCACCGAGGTCGGCCAGCACCAGATGTGGGCGGCCCAGTTCTTCCGCTTCGAGGAGCCCAACCGCTGGATGACCTCCGGGGGGCTGGGTACCATGGGCTACGGCCTGCCCGCCGCCGTCGGGGTCCAGGTCGCCCACCCCGAGGCTCTGGTCATCGACATCGCCGGCGAGGCCTCGGTGCAGATGACCATGCAGGAATTTTCGACCGCGGTTCAATACGGCCTGCCGATCAAGATCTTCATCCTCAACAACGAGTGGATGGGGATGGTGCGGCAGTGGCAGCAGCTGCTGCACGGCGAGCGCTACAGCCACTCCTATTCCGACAGCCTGCCCGACTTCGTGAAGCTGGCCGAGGCCTTCGGCGGGGTCGGCATCCGCGCCGAGACGCCGGACGAGCTGGACGACAAGATCCGCCAGATGATCGACGTCCGGCGCCCCGTCCTGTTCGACTGCCGGGTGGAGCGGGCGGAGAACTGCCTGCCGATGATCCCCTCTGGCAAGGCGCACAACGAAATGATCCTGGGCGACAGCGAGGCGGCGGCCGACATCGGCTCCGTCATCGACGACGCCGGCAAGAGGCTCGTCTGACCATGACCACAGCTCCCGCCGGCGTCGGCTCCTCCGCCTACTTCCTCGATCACGCCGAGGAGGTCGAGGCGCGCGCCACCTTCGCCGTGATCGTCGACAACGAACCGGGCGTCCTGCACCGGGTGGTCGGGCTGTTCTCGGCCCGCGGCTACAATATCGAGAGCCTGACGGTGGCCGAGACCGACCACGCCGCCCACGTGTCGCGGATCACCATCGTCACCCGCGGCACCGCCCAGGTGCTGTCGCAGATCCGCGCCCAGCTGGAGAAGATCGTCCAAGTGCGCGATGTGGCGGACGTGGGCCGCGACCCCGGCGGGGTGGAGCGCGAACTCGCCCTGGTCAAGGTCCGCGGAAGCGGCAGCGACCGGGTGGAGGCCCTGCGCATCGCCGACATCTTCCGCGCCCACGTCATCGACACCACCCACGAGAGCTTCATCTTCGAGATCACCGGCGCTCCGTCCAAGATCGAGCAGTTCGCCGCCCTGATGCGGCCGCTGGGGCTGGTCGAGCTGTCGCGCACGGGGGTGCTGTCGATCACCCGCGGCGCCGAGCGGATGTAGGGTCGTGAACCGCGGCCTCGCCGCCCTCGCCCTGGCGGGGATGCTGTCAGGGTGCGGGCCGGATATCCACGAACAGGAGCACCAGGCGCGGACCCTGGTGTTCCAGAAGCTCAGCCTGCCCGACCAGCCGGTGGTCGTCGGCCCCGCGGTGGTCGCGTCCGACTTCGCCATCGTCGACTGGACGCGCGGCGGCCTCAGCGGCGGGCGAACCCTGCTGCGGCGCGGGCCGACGGGCTGGACCTTGGTCCTCTGCGGCGGCGCTCCGCTTCGGCGACGCCCGATCATCGAAAGCCAGGGCCGCGTGCCCGACGGGGCCGCCGGCGTGTTGATCACCAAGCTGCTGCGCGAGGAGAGCGGGCTGGGGGAGCGGCGCGACCAGCTGGACCGCTGGGCCGGCCTGCCCGCCGCCGTCGGTTGCCCCGAAGCCAGGCCATAGAGCGCAGCGATGCAGGCGCTATCCCGCGAAACCGCCGTTCGCCAGGAACTCGGCCTCCTGCGGGGTTGTCTGGCGTCCAAGGGCCGCGTTGCGGTGCGGGAAGCGCCCGAACCTCTTGATGATGTCGCGATGCAGCCTGGCCCATTTCAAGCTGTTCGCGTCGCCGGTCGCCTGCTCGTGGGCCAGGTGCAGCGCCACCGAGCGGTCTTGGTCGGCGAGGGATTCCGAATGCTCGAAGGGCAGGAAGAAGAACGGCCGCAAGCCCGGCTCGAACTCGAGATGGAAGTCGGCGCGGACAGCCCGGTCGGCCACGGCCCGCGCCATCGGGTCGGTGGCGAAGGCGTGGGCCGAGCCGCGGAACAGATTGCGTGCGAACTGGTCGGTGAGCAGCAGCAGGGCCAACGCCCCCTCGGCCATATCGGCCCAGTCCGCCAATTCGCCCCGGGCGGCGGCGAAGTGGGCGGGCTCGTAACGGGCGCGAATGTCAGCGTCGAAGGCGGGGTCCGCCTTGAACCAGGCCTTGGGTCCGGCCGTCCGCCAGAACTCCAGGATTTCGACATAAAGCGGCGGTTCGATCGACATCGAAGGGCTCCGGGCAGGCTTCCGCCACAGCTAGCACAGCGCTTCGGGGATCGTCCGCCTTGACGCATGACCGAAAAACCGCTGGAAAGCCCGCCGAACCGCCGCCGGCGCCAAAAGACGCCGCGGACCCTCGCCATTTCTCCCGGAGACGTCCCCATGCGCGTCTACTACGACCGTGACGCCGACCTTGCCCGCATCCTCGGCAAGAAGATCGCAATCGTCGGCTACGGCAGCCAAGGCCACGCTCATGCGCTGAACCTGCGCGACTCCGGCGCCAAGAACGTGGCCGTGGCCCTGCGGCCCGGCTCGGCCTCGGCCAAGAAGGCCGAAGCCGAGGGACTGAAGGTGATGACCGTGGCTGAGGCCGCGGCCTGGGCCGACGTGCTGATGATCCTCGCCCCCGACGAGCACCAGCGCGCCATCTACGAGAACGAGATCGCCCCCAACATCCGCGACGGCGCGGCGATCATGTTCGCCCACGGACTGAGCATCCATTTCAAGCTGATCGAGCCCAAGGCGACCCTCGACGTGCTGATGGTCGCGCCCAAGGGCCCGGGCCACACCGTGCGCGGCGAGTACCAGAAGGGCGGCGGCGTGCCCTGCCTGATCGCCGTCCACCAGGACGCTTCGGGCGGCGCCCTCGACCTCGGCCTGGCCTACGCCTCCGCCATCGGCGGCGGCCGGTCCGGCGTGATCGAGACCAGTTTCCGCGAAGAATGCGAGACCGACCTGTTCGGCGAACAGGCGGTCCTGTGCGGCGGCCTGGTCGAACTGATCCGCGCCGGGTTCGAAACCCTGGTCGAGGCCGGCTACGCGCCGGAGATGGCCTATTTCGAGTGCCTGCACGAGGTGAAGCTGATCGTGGACCTGATCTACGAGGGCGGCATCGCCAACATGAACTACTCGATCTCCAACACGGCCGAGTACGGCGAATATGTCACCGGCCCGCGCATCGTGACGCCTGAGACCAAGGCGGAGATGAAGCGGGTGCTCGAGGACATCCAGTCCGGCCGCTTCGTGCGCGACTTCATGCTGGAGAACGCGGTGGGCGCCCCTTCGCTGAAGGCCACCCGCAACCGCGCCTCCGAGCATCAGATCGAGGAAGTCGGCCAGCGTCTGCGCGCCATGATGCCCTGGATCACCAAGAACAAGCTGGTCGACACGGCGAAAAACTAAGGGCGCCTTGCGGCGAAACGGTCTCGTTCGCCACCTGGGGACGTGGCGGAACGCGTTGCTTGCGGCGATTGGGCTCGCCGGTTCACATGGCGGACGGCGGGGGCTTCCACTAAGGTCGCTTCCGTTACGCCGCATGGAATCGGTCGTTGAAGCTCAGCCGCCCGTTGATCCTGTTGGCGCTCGCCGCCGTGCTGCCGCTGACCGTTCTGGCGGCGGTCCTGGGCGGTTCGGGCCTGCGTCAGGAACAGCAGGCGATGCAGGCCACGGCCGAGGCGCACGTGGCCCTGGCCTCGGCCTTGATCGAGCAGGATCTTGATCGCCATATCGCCATCCTGACGGCCGCGTCCCAGGCGGTCCTGTTCGACGGTCCACTCGACCCGGTCGCGGCGAAGAGCTACCTCGGCCGCCTCAGCAGATCCCAGCCGCAATGGCGGGCTGTCGTGATCACCGATCCCGAAGGGCGGCGGTTGGCCGCCTATCCCGGCGCTCCGATCGGCTACCCGGAACGGGTGGTGGAGACCGACAGCCACCGCGCCGCCGTCGCCACGGCTCGCCCCGTGGTCGGGCGGGTCATGCGCCGTCCGAGCGGGGTTCTCCTCTTCGCGATCCGGGCGCCGGTGATCCGCCGCGGCAAGGTCGCCTATGTCATTTCCGCCATGATCGAGCCGGAGGAACTGCGCCGGCTGTTCTTCGCCGCGCCCCTGCCGCCGGAATGGCGGGGCGGCGTCGTCGACGCCTCCGGACGGGTTGTGGTGCGGATCAACGCTCCCCAGGAGGCGCTGGGCGGCTTCGCGGCGCCCGACGCCCTGCGGATGCGCGAAGGAGTCACCAGAGGTTTCGCCAAGGCGATGAGCCTCGAAGGCGAGCCGATGATCAACGCCTTCCAGGTGCTTCCCAGGTTCCACTGGTCCGTCCACGCCGCCATGCCCCTGCGGGTCTATCAGGCGCCGCTGGTGCGCTCGCTCTGGTTGGCCGGAACCGCAGCGGTGGCGGCCCTGTTGCTGGCCGGGCTGTTCCTGTGGCTTCTCAGCCGCGAGCTGGGGTTGCGCCAGCGGGCCGCGGACGCCTTCGAGGAGGGGCGGCGCATGGAGGCGCTGGGCCGTATGACCGGCGGTGTCGCCCACGACTTCAACAACCTGCTCACCATCGTCCAGGGCAGTGCGGAGATGTTGAAACGGCGGCGCGCCGATCCGGAACGCGCCGGCGTCTTCGTCGACGCCATCCTGTCGGCGGCTCAGCGGGGCCAGACCCTTACCCGCCAACTCCTCGCTTTCGCTCGCCGCAGCGCCCAGGAGCCGGCCGATTTCCGATTGCAGGATCGCGCCGCGACCCTGGCCGAACTGATCCGTCAATCGGTGGGGGAGCAGGTTCTCCTGACCTTGACCATACCGCCCGACACTTGGCCCCTGCACGCCGATCCCGACGCCCTGGAGATCGCCTTAATCAATCTGGCGGTGAATGCGCGAGACGCCATGCCGGACGGCGGCATGCTCTCGATCGTCGCGGCCAACCGCACCTGTCGCCGGGAGCGCGGGTCCAGCGTCGGGCTGGAGGGGGATTTCGTCTCCATCGCGGTCAGCGACACCGGCGGTGGCGTGCCCGAGGAACACATCCGCCACATCTTCGAGCCCTTCTACACCACCAAGCCTTCGGGACGCGGCACCGGACTGGGCCTGTCGCAGGTCTATGGTTTCGCCCGGCAATCCGGAGGCCTGATCAGCGTCGCCAACCGTGCGGGCGAAGGGGCGGTCTTCACCCTCTATCTTCCCCGGGCCCTGCAGGAGCCCGTTGCGGCGTCCCCCGCGCCGGTCGTCGCCGCCGCGCAAGAGCCCGGCCGCCTGTTGCTGGTCGAGGACGACGCCGACGTCGCCCACGCCCTCATGGCGATGCTGGAGAGCGGAGGCTACCACGTCACCTGGGCTCCGGACGGGCCGACGGCCCTGGCCCGGATCGAAAGCGACGCGCCCTTCGATGTGGTGTTGAGCGACATGCTGACGGACCGCTCGGGACGCGAGCTTGCGGCGGCCCTGCGGCGGGCGCGGCCCGACCTGGCGGTGGTGCTGATGACTGGCCATCTGGACGGCGCGGGCGAAGCCTGGGGCGAGGCGGTATTGATGAAGCCGTTCGGCCCCGATCGCGTTTTCGACGCGCTCGCCATGGCCCGCGCCCGGGCGTCTTCATCGAACCAATCGCTGAGCGCCTGAGCGTCGGGGCTTGACCTGGGGCCCCGGCGCGGCTTCGCATCGTCCATGCGCCAAATCGAGACCCTGTTCCTGTCCGGCCCCGACCTGTGGTTCCCCGACGCGCCGGAATGGATGGCCCGTCGGCGCCAGGCCTGCGAGGCCGCCGGCTTCCGCGCTGTCTCCGGCCGCGACAATCCCCTGGTCGAAACCGAATCCTCCGAAGCCATGGCCCGGGAAATCTACGCCGCGGTGCTGGAGCGCCTGCGCGGGGCCGACGCGGTGATCGCCAACCTCACCCCCTGGCGCGGCCCCGGCGCCGACAGTAGCGTGGCGTTCGAGGCCGGCTTCGCCGCCGCCCTGGGCAAGCCGGTGTTCGCCTACATCAACGTCGGCAGCGAGGACGAGGCCGAATACCGCGCCCGGGTGGAGCGCGCCCTGGGCGGGACGCCGGGGGAGGACGGCCGCTGGCGGGACGACGAAGGCTGCGAGATCGAGGACTTCGCCCTGCCCGAGACCTTGATGTTGTGGGCGGAGGCGCGGCGGTTCTTCGTCATCGTCACCCCCGACCTCTATGGCGACCTCACCGGCCTGGAGCTCTGTTTGGACGCGGTGCGGATCTACGCGGACTAGGGCGGCCTAATCCCAGCCGAGGGCGGCTTCGCCCCGCAGGATCGCCTCCGCCTCGGGCGTGTGTTTGGCCGCGCTCCGACGGTTGTGCAGCACCAGGGGCGGCAGTAGGGCCAGGGGCGCCCGGCCGCCGCGAACCGCCCGCACCAGCACCCGCTTGGCGGGGGTGTCGGCAAACGGCTGCACCGGCCTGATCCTGAGCGATCCGCCCCCGCCGCCGCTGAGCAGGCCGAGGATGTCGCCCAGTCGGTCGGCCCTGTGGACCAAGGTGATCCGCCCGCCGTCCCGCACCGAGGCCAGCAGGAACCGGGTCCACGCCTCCAGCCCGTCGTCGGCCATGTAGGCCCCGGCCCGCGCCGGATGGGGCGCACGAAGGCTGGCCGGATCGTCGAAGAACGGGGGATTGGCCATGGCCGCGTCGAAGCGCGCGAGGCCCAGGACGGCGAACCCCGCCGCCACGTCGCCCCCCAGGGCGTCGACCCGCCCGGTCATGTCGTTGAGGGCGATATTCTCCATCGCCAGGCCCAGGGCGGACGGGTCGCGCTCCAGCCCGACGAAGCGTGCGCCCGTCCAGCGCGCGGCCCCCTGGAGCAGGGCCGCCCCCGCGCCGCAGCCGGCCTCGATCACCCGCTCGCCGGGGCCCGCCTCTCCAGCGGCGGCCAGCAAGGCCGCGTCCGCGCCCGCCCGATAGCCGGGTCGGGGCTGGCGCAGGCGCACCCGTCCCGCCATCAGCCGGTCCTCGGTGACGGAAAAGGCGGGTTCGGATGCGGAAGTCTCTTGCATTATGGGCTCAGGCCGTTGTCTTGACCGGCAAAGTTGCTGGAACCATTGTGCGCCCGGCTGGTGGGGCGGCCCAGGCTTAAGGGCTGTACACCCCGCTCGTCCATCGCCCAGACAGGAGGAAGTTGTTGGAGGCAGTGCAGCCAAGCACCCCTCGGCCCGCCGGCTCGGCGGATCGGCTGGCGCGTCTGGCGGCGGCGGACATGGCCGCGGTCGACGCCCTGGTGCGCGCACGCATGGACAGCCCCGTCGCCCTGATCCCGGCCCTGGCCGAGCATCTGATCGGCGCCGGCGGCAAGCGCGTCCGTCCCCTGATCACCGTGGCGGCTGCCCGGCTCGTGGGCGGCGGCGGGCAGGGGGCGTTGAGGCTCGCTGCCGCGGTCGAGTTCATCCATACCGCCACCCTTCTGCACGACGACGTGGTGGACGGCTCCTCGCTGCGGAGAGGCAAGGTGGCGGCGCACCTGATCTGGGGCGGCGCCTCCAGCGTGCTCGTCGGCGACTTCCTGTTCGCGGGCGCCTTCGAACTGATGGTCGAGGCGGGCTCGATGCAGGCCCTCAATGTCCTGGCCCACGCGTCGCGAGTGATCGCGGAAGGCGAGGTGCTGCAGCTCACCTCGTCCCACGACCTCAATCTGTCGCAGGACGTCTATCTGCGCATCATCGAGAGCAAGACCGCCGAGCTGTTCGCCGCCGCCGGGGAAGCCGGGGCCCTGGTCGCCGGCGCCGGGCCGGAGGAGGCTGCAGCCCTTCGCGCCTACGGCATGAACCTGGGACTGGCCTTCCAGCTCACCGACGACGCCCTGGACTATGGCGGGGCGTCGGACGTGCTGGGCAAGAACGCGGGCGATGATTTCCGCGAGGGCAAGGCCACCCTGCCGCTGCTGTTCGCCATCGCGCGCTCCGGGCCGCAGGAGACCGGGTTCTGGGATCGGGTGATCGGCCGGCGCGAGCAGACCGAGGCCGACTTCCGCCGCGCCCGGGAACTGATCGTGGGCACCGGCGCCCTGCAGGCCACCCTGGACCTGGCCTACGACTATGCCGACGCCGCCAAGGCGGCCCTGGCGCGCTTCCCGGTCAGCGACTGGCGCGGGGCGCTTGAGGACCTCGCCGACTTCACCGTCAGCCGGAAGGCCTAAGCCGGCTGGGGAAGTTCCAGCTGTCGCCGCATCCGTCGCCACGCCATAGCGGCGACGGCGACGCCCAGGGCGAACAGGGGCGGCCGCACCCCCTCCGGCGCCGCCTCGCAGGCCAGGCCGTAGGCGGCATAGGCCGCGACGATGGCCCATACCCGCAAGGAAAGGGCGGCGTGGGGCTTGCCGGTGCTTCGCAACCACAGTTGGTAGAGGTGGTCGCGGTGCGCCTCGAACAGGCTCTGTCCCCGTCGGGCCCGCACCAGGAGGGTCAACAGCACGTCGGTGAGAAACGGGGTCAGCGCCGTGGGGACGAGGTAGAGCGACAGGCGGCCGGACGCCGCCACCGCCAGGCTCGCGGCCAGGAACCCTGAGAACAAAGAGCCCGCGTCGCCCTGGAACAGGCGCTTGGACGGAATGTTCCAAGGCAGGAAACCGGCAATGGCTGCGGCGCCGACCAGGGCCGCGCCGGCCACGGCCGGCTCGCCTTCGACCAAGCCGGCGATGGCGATCGCCGCCAGCACGATGACGAGGCTGCCCGAGGCCAGGCCGTCGACGCCGTCCATGAAGTTGACGGCGTTGGTCGCCACCACCAGCCACAGGGTGGTGCCGAGGACGCCGATCACCGGCCCGAGGGGCAGGCTGACGCCGCCGCCGAGCGGCAAGGCTTCGATCCGGGCGATCATCGCCGCGAAGACAAGCCCCACCGCGGCCTGGGCGAGCAGCTTGCCCTTGGCGCCGACGTCAACGAGGTCGTCGAAGGTCCCCAAAAGCCCCAGGGCCCCGGCGAATCCCAGCGCCAGCGCGGCCATCCCCAGCCCGGGGATCGGGCTGCCGGCCAAGCGGGCGAAGACCAAAAGGCCCATGGCCGAGCCCGCCATGATGGCGAGGCCGGCGCTGGTGACGGTGGGGCGGGTATGGGAACTGCGGGCGCCGGGCGCGTCCAGCGGCCCGGCCCAGCCCACCAGGGCGCAGAACGCCGAGGCCAGGGCCAGGCTGGTTCCGGCTCCGGCGACGACGGCCCAGCCCAGGCTCACCCGCTCAGGCCAGGCTGGCGCAGAAGCGCTGGATGCGCGAGCAGGCGTCCTCCAGGACCTCGGGGGCCGTGGCGTAGGAGATGCGGAAGAACGGCGCCAGGCCGAACGCCGTCCCATGCACCACCGCGACGCCCTCGGCGCCCAGGAGCTCGACCGCGAAGTCCTCGTCGGTCTCGATCACCTTGCCGGCGGGGGTCTTCTTGCCGATCAGGCCGCGGCACGACGGATAGACGTAGAAGGCGCCTTCGGGCGTCGGACACTCGATGCCCTTGGCCTGGTTGAGCATGGAGACCACTAGGTCGCGTCGCTCCTCGAAGGCCTTGGCGCGAACGGGCAGGAAGTCCTGGGTCCCGTTCAGGGCCTCGACCGAGGCCCACTGCGAGATCGACGACGGGTTGGAGGTGGTCTGGCTGGCCACCTTGCCCATCAGCTTGATCAGGGCCTCGGGCCCCGCGGCGTAGCCGATCCGCCAGCCGGTCATGGCGTAGGCCTTTGACACCCCGTTCATGGTCAAGGTGCGGTCGTAGAGCTCCGGCGCGACCTGGGCGATGGTGTGGAACTTGAAGTCGCCGAACACCAGGTGTTCGTAGATGTCGTCGGACAGGATCCACACCTGGGGATGGCGCTTCAGCACCGCCGCCAGGGCCAGCAGCTCATCCTTGGTGTAGGCCGCGCCCGTGGGGTTCGAAGGTGAGTTCAGGATCAGCCATTTGGTCCTGGGCGTGATCGCGGCCTCCAGCGCCTCGGGACGCATCTTGAAGCCGTCCTCGATGCTGGTCTCAACCGCCACCGGCTCGCCGCCGGCCAGCAGGGTCATGTCCGGATAGGACACCCAATAGGGGGCGGGGATGATCACCTCGTCCCCTGCCGACAGGGTGGCCACCAGCGCGTTGTAGATCACCGGCTTGCCGCCGGTGGAGACGTGGACTTGGCTGGGCTTGTAGGCGAGCCCGTTTTCCCGCGCGAACTTGGCGCAGATCGCCTCCTTCAGCTCGGGCATGCCGTCCGGGTCGGTATACTTTGTCTTCCCGTCGCGGATGGCGCGGATCGCCGCCTCCTTGATGTTGTCGGGCGTATCGAAATCGGGCTCCCCCGCGGCCAGGCCAATGACGTCGCGGCCTTCCCGCGACAGGGCGCGGGCCTTGGCGCTGATCGCCAGGGTGGCGGACGGCTTTACACGCTGAAGAGCGGCGGATTCGAAAGACATGACGGGATTGGCCTCGAGGGTCTCGATTAAGGGCGCGCGAACCTAGACTATTTTCCACCGAAGAGGAGGGCGGTCGGGCGCAGAAAATGGCGTGACGTCAGCATAACCGGAAGACGGCCTATTTCGGTCCGCGCAGCCCTTGGGCTTCGGCGAGGGCCGGTTTGTCCGCCGGGGCGCGCTCTGTCGCCGCCGGGCCTGGGCCGGGCGGCGCGTTCGGGTCGGGACGAAGGGCCTCGGCGAACAGGGTGGAGCGTTCTTCCAATTGCTTGGCGACGATCTCGCAGCGCGGGGGCAACTCCCACATCAGATAGGACCACATCTGGGTGCGCGGCTCGGCGGCGCGGGCGGCGGACCAAATACGATAGCCGGCGGCGTCGGCCTCGGCCCCGCGGTTGTGGATGTTGCTCGGACTGGCCTTTTCGGCCGCCTTTAGGGCGCGGGCGTAGAGGGCCAGGTATTCCTCGCCCGCCGCCATCAGCTTGCTGTCGTCGCTGCCGGGAGACACCTTCTGCAGTTCGGGCCTGACCCGATCGTGCAACTCCATGTGGCCGGTCAGGGCGCCATGGCACCAGGCGACGAACCCATAGTCGTCCGTCGGCGCGCTGGCCGGGATGTCGGCGTCCCGAACAGGCCCCAGGGGGGCCGAAGGCGCCGGGGAAGCGGCGGGCGCGGCCGGACGCAATTCAGGCGAGGTGGCGATCGGCCCGTCGGCTGCGGCGAGCGCAAAAGCGAAAAGGGACGCAATCACCATCGAAAGGCCGTTCCTCGGAGGTTGGGGCCCCTGGGGTCCGGCGGGTCGGCCTGACCGTCAAAAAGCCCTGTCTTCAAAAGTTTAGAAGGCGCTTGGCCGCCGGTTCTACCCTTTCCGCCGGCGGAAGGAAATCGCGCCCCCGCGTCTTAGATTTGTCGCAGTGTTTGTGGCGAATTGGGTTGCCTCGCCCCTGGAGGGGGCTTTATTATCATTGATCTTATGAATGCGCTTCGCACCCTTTCCGGCCTGGCCTTCTGGCGGGCGCCCGCACGCGATTGCGGCTGCCCCGACAATCCTGGAGGCGACCCTTCCCTGTCGGCGGCGGTCACCGCGCTGGGCGCCAAGCTGGCCCGCGCCGACGGCCGGACCGATCCGGCCGAGTTCGACAGCTTCGTCGAGGCTTTCCCCCCCGGCCAGCGCTCGGAGCGCGATATCCGCCGGCTCTATGCCTTGGCCGGAGAGACGATCCACGGCTACGAGGCCTACGCCCGCCGTATCGGCAAGCGCTACGGCGACTGCCCCCGGTTGCTCGAGAAGCTGATCGACGGCCTGTTCCATGTCGCCGAGGCCGACGGCGCCGTCACCGACGACGAACTGGCCTATCTCGAACGGGTGGCCGAACTCGTGGGTCTGTCGCCGCTCAGTTTCCGGCGGCTGCGGACCGACCACTTGGGCGCTCCGGCCGACGATCCTTACCGCCTGCTCGACGTGGCCCCGGACGTCTCGGACGAGGCGGTGCGCGCGGCCTGGCGGAGGGCCCTGGTCCAGCATCACCCGGACAAGGCGGTGGGCCGCGGCCTGCCCCAGGATCTGGTCGACCAGGCCAAGGCGCGCACCACTGCCATCAACGCCGCCTTCGAGGCGGTGATGCGGGAAAGACGCGCCTTCGCCAACGCAGCCTGATCGTCTTAACAACTGTCCATTGACTCCGGCCCGGCCCGCACAACATTGTTGGTCGGACGTTAGACGGCCGTGGACCGTTGAACCTGTCCGCGTCGGAAGGATCAGACCATGGGTCAAGCCGCATCTGAGGGATGGATGAGCTTGCCGGCCGAGGCCGGCGAAGTTCGTATCGATCAGCGCGGCAATGGCGCGGCCCGAGGTCTGGGCCGAATCGTCGCCGGCCTTGGCGCCGCCGCCGCGGTGGCGCTGGCCGCGGTCCTGACGCTTATCTTCGCCGCCACCCTCGCGGTGGCGGTGGTCCTCAGCGCCGCCCTCATCTCCGTCTACGCCGTCACCCATCGCCGCCGCCCCCGAGGCGTGCTGATCGAGGCGCGGCGGGTGGGTCACTCCTGGGTGGCCTACGGCTGGGATCAGCGCCCGCGCTGAAGGCCCGTGCCGATTGACATCATCGACGCAGCCTCGCCCAATTTCGACGAGCGGCTCAGTCCCCCCGACATGGTGGTGCTGCACTACACCGGCATGCAGACCGGCGAGGCCGCCCTGGCGCGCCTGCGCGATCCGGACGCCGAGGTCTCGGCCCACTATATGATCGAGGAGGACGGGCGGCTGTTCCGGCTGGTCCCGGAGGAGCGCCGGGCCTGGCACGCGGGCGTTTCCTTCTGGAAGGGCCGGACCAACCTGAACCAGGTCTCGATCGGCATCGAGCTGGTCAATCCGGGCCACGAGTTCGGCTACCGTCCCTTTCCGCCGGCCCAGATCGCCGTCCTGGCCGATCTGCTTGGCGACATCCGCGAGCGCTGGGACGTGCCGGACGAGCGCATCCTCGGCCATTCGGACATAGCCCCCGACCGCAAGACCGATCCCGGCGAACTGTTCCCCTGGGCGGCGCTGGCCGCAGCCGGTCATGGTCTGTGGGTCGAACCGCCGGCCTCGCCGGGCGCGCCGCTCGGCGAAGGCGAGGAGGGGACGGGGGTGTTCGCCCTGCAGGCCGGCCTGACGCGCCTCGGCTACGACTGCGCGCCCTCGGGCCGGTTCGACGCCCACACCACGTCCATCGTCACGGCCTTCCAGCGCCACTGGCGGCCGTCCAAGGTCGACGGCCTGGCCGACGGCGAGACCCGCGCGCGACTGGTGGGGCTGCTCAGGCTTCCAAACTAGGCGGGGCGGATCGATGCATCCCGACGCGCGGCTCTTGAGCTATCTGGTCATGGCGTTGGCGGCGGCCGGGGTGCTGGCCCTGCGCATGCGGCGGCTCAGCCGGGCCCGGCCGTTGCGGCTGGAGCGGCTGTGGATCGCGCCGGCGTTGCTGATCGTCGCCATGGCGCTCCTGCTGGTCCAGGCGCCGCCTCGGTCGTCGGACTGGCCGTGGCTGGCCCTGGCCCTGGCGATTGGCGGCGGGCTGGGCTGGGTGCGGGGCGGAACCATGGCCATCGCCGTCGACGAAAAGACCCACGCCCTCAACGTCCGCGCATCGCCGGTGGCGATCCTGTTCCTGGTCGGACTGGTGGTGATCCGGACCGGCCTGCGCGGCGCCCTGGTCGGCAACGGCTCCGTCCTGCACCTGAGCACGGCGCTGGTCACCGACGTCTTTCTGATGTTCGCCGTCGGCCTGTTGGGGATGCAGCGGCTCGAGATGGCGATCCGCGCCCGCCGGCTGCTGGCCGTCGCCCGAGCCGGATCGGATCAGGCTGTGCGTTCGGACCGCTAGTTCGACTGGAACTGATCGGTGATGTTGACCAGGGACGGACCGGAGTGGTCGCGTTCGACCAGCGTGCTGCCGTCGAAGTTCCAGCGCAGGCCCACGCGGAAGGTGTTGCTCTCCGCGCTCGATCCCGAGGCGTCGGCGTGGCTGTATCCCCCCTGGATCGAGAACGGCAGCACGCTGGGCTGGTATTCCCCGCCGAAGCCGATGGTGCGCACCGTCTCGCGCGCGCCGGGGACGCCGGCCCGCACCAGGCCTCCGTTGACGTTGAGCGAGAAGTTCTCGGTCACGAAGTAGCGGCCTTCCAGCCGCGCGGTCCACAGGTTCTGGTCCGCGCTTGAATCGACGTGGCCGTAGCCCACCGAGCCGTAGATCGTCGCCCCGCCCATATAGGCCTGGCCTTCGAGGCCGAGGCCGAACAGGTCGGCCCCGTCGGTGTGCGACCAGCCCGCCCAACCGCCGATCAGGCCGTAGGCGTTGCGCTGATAGGCGTGCAGCGTCGGAGACCACGAGGTGCCGCCCGCGTCCGAGCCGAGCGTATTGTAGTTGGCGACCTTGATGTCGCCCTGGATCCCAATCCCGCCCAACTGGCCAGACGCGGCGGCTTCGCCGGTCCAGGTCTCGGTCCGGGGGCTGGGGGTGCCGGGGTCGAGCCGGGACTTGCCGTATTCGACGCCGACATAGCCGCGCAGGCCCGGTCCGGATCCTGCGGGGCGCGGCGCATATTGGGGTTGGGCGTAGGCCGGCGGCGGGCCGCCGTACGGGGAGGTCGCATAGGGCGGGGGCGGCCCGCCGTATTGGGCTGTCGAATAGGGCGGGGGCGCGTATTGGGGGTCGGCGTAGCCGCGCAGGCCGGCCGGCTGGGCCGGGGCGCCGACACAGCAGACCTGGGGCGGCGGCGGAGGCGGCGGCTGGGCCACACAGCAGATCTGCTGGGCCTGGGCCGCGCCCGCGGCCAGGGCCGTCGACGTGGACAGGGCGAAGAAGAAGGCCCGATTCATGGTTCCCCCGCGGCTGGCGCTTCCTCCCAGAAGGCCTCAGTCATGCTTTCCGGGTAGTTAATCATGACGTCGCGGCGGCGGGTCTCGGCGTGCGGCTTGACCCTTTGGGCCGCCGAGCCCACTTTGGCGACGGGCCAGACGGCTGGGCGGCCGCGCTTTCGAGCGATCGAAAACGAGGAAAGTCCGGGCTCCACGGCGACAAGGCGGCGGGCAACACCCGCCGGGAGCGATCCCAGGGACAGCGCCACAGAAAGCAAACCGCCTTCCGTGTCGCACGGACGGTAAGGGTGAAAGGGTGCGGTAAGAGCGCACCGCGGACCCGGCAACGGGGACGGCATGGCAAGCCCCGCCTGGAGCAAGACCGAATAGGGACGGCGCGCCTGACAGCGTTCGCGCCAAAGGTAGGGCCGTCGCCGGCCCGAGCCGTCCGGGTGGGTCGCGAGAACCGCGTCGCGAGATGCGGTCCAGAGGAATGGTCGCCGCCGCGCCTTCAAAGGCGCGGTACAGAACCCGGCTTATAGGCCGTCTGGCCCAATAGACCTTCCCGCCCCGTGGCGCCGGCGCCGCCGGCGCGTGCGGCCCAATGCTCGCGCCCGTCCGTTGTTCTATGTATGTTCTGTTGATGACTGGTCCGGCTGCGAGCTTGGAGCGCCGGACAACTATCTAAGTCCTTTCGCCGCAGTAAACAGGGCTCGGATTTGGCTCCAGTGTCATTGTATCCCAATTCAACCCATGTTAACCCATTATTGCCCAACGCCTGTCTGCGCTTGGGCCGCGTGATGGGGTTGCGCGACGAGCGTTGTGGGGGATGTGGGGCGTGTTTCTCTCGACCTTCGAGAAACAACTGGACGCCAAGCGCCGCATTGTGGTGCCGCAGGATTTTCGCGCCCTTACGGCCGGGCCCTTCGACGGGGTCTTCTGTTTCCCCTCGATCGAGGCCGACTGCATCGAGGGCGGCGGCCAGCCCCTGTTCCAGCAATACCGGTCCTTGATAGAGGAGCTGGCCTTCGGCGACCCGCTCCGGTCCGCGCTCGAGGCCACGGTCTATGGCGGCGCCCATCAGCTCGGTTTTGATTCCGCCGGCCGGATCACCCTGCCGGAGACCTTCTGCGAGCAGTTCGGCCTGACCGACTGGGTCACGGTGGTGGGCCTTGGCGACCGGTTCCAGATTTGGGCCCGCGACGCCTTCCAGGCGCGGCGGTCCGAACAGCGCCTGGTCGCCCGCGAGGGGCTGGCCAAGCTGCGCGACGCCCAACGGCTGCAGAAGACGGGAACGGCGGGATGAGCGCGCCCCATCTTCCCGTCCTGCTGAACGAGGTGGTCGAGGCCGTGGCCCCGGCTCCAGGCCGGCTGCTGGTCGACGCCACCTTCGGCGCCGGCGGTTATAGCCGCGCCTTCCTTGAGACCGGCGCCGCCGTGCGCGCCTTCGACCGGGATCCGGGCGCCGCCCGGTTCGCCGAACCCCTGGCGCGCACCTTTCCCAAGACCTTCAGCCTTACCCAACGCCGCTTCTCCGAACTCGAGGCGGGGTTGGCGGAGGCGGGCGCGGACGCCTGCGACGGGATCGCCTTCGACCTGGGCGTCTCCTCCATGCAGCTGGACGAGGCCGAGCGCGGTTTCTCCTTCATGCGCGACGGACCGCTCGACATGCGGATGGGTGGGGACGGTCCATCGGCCGCCGATCTCGTCAACACCGTCGAGCAGATGGAGCTGTCCCGCCTGTTCTGGACCCTGGGCGAGGAGCGCGCCGCCGGCCGCATCGCCAAGCGCATCGTCCTGCGCCGCCAGGAGCGTCCCTTCGAGCGCACCCTCGACCTGGCCGAGGTGGTCGAGGCCGCCGTGGGCGGACGCAAGGGCGCCCCGACCCATCCCGCCACCCGGGTGTTCCAGGCCCTGCGCATCGCCGTCAACGAGGAGCTGGCCGAGCTCCAGGCCGGACTGGATGCGGCCGAGCGGGTGCTGGCGCCCGGCGGACGGTTGGTGGTGGTGACCTTCCACTCCCTCGAGGACCGGATCGTGAAGGGCTATTTCGCCGAGCGCGCCGGCAAGACCCCGGCCGGCTCCCGCCATCGCCCCCCCGCCGCCCGCGGGCCGGAGCCGAGCTTCGAGCTGCTGTTCAACGGCGCCCGCGCGCCGACCGAAGCCGAGGTGGCGGCCAATCCCCGCGCCCGCTCCGCCAAGCTGCGGGCGGGCGTGCGCACCACCGCCCCCGCCTGGAGGCTGGCCGCATGAACCTGTTCAGGAGCCTGTTCAACCGGCGCGTCCGCGGCTTCCGCCTGGTCGAGGTCCTCGCGGGCGCCTGCCTGGTGACCCTGGTGCTCAGCGTCTACCTGAGCAAGGCTGCGGCCGGACGCGAAGGCGCCGCCATCGCCTCCATCAACAAGGACATTTCGGACGAGCAGCGCCGCGTACGCCTGCTCAAGGCCGAACTCGCCCATCTGGAACAGCCGGAGCGGCTGGAGGCCCTATCCACCCGTTATCTGGCTCTGGGCCCGGTCGCTCCCAAGCGCGAGACCGTCCCCGACGGCCTGACCGAAGTCGCCAGGCAGGCCGGAGCGGATCCGCGATGACCCAGGCCGACCTGCCCGCTCCGCGCCCCACGCCCTCGGCAGGCCACGCCTGGCGCTGGCTGGCCGAAAGCGTCTGGCGGGTCGAGCACGCCTTCGAGCGTTCCAAGGCGGAAGGGCGGGCCGCCGACGACACCCGCCTGCGTATTTTCTTCGTGCTGGCGATCTTCGCCCTGGCCTTCGTCACCCTGGGCGTCGAGGCCGGCAAATCGGCCCTGTTCTCCAAGGTCGGCGGTTCCGGCCTGACGGCTCCGGTCCCGGCCGAGGCGCGGGCCGACATCCTCGACCGCAACGGCCGCCTCTTGGCCCTGGACCTGACCCACTTCGGTCTCTACCTCGATCCGCGCGAGGTCTGGGACAAGGACGAGGTCCGCCGCGACCTGGCCGCGACCCTGCCCAAGCTGGCCAGGGACCGGCTGGAAAAGGCCCTGGCCTCCAATCGCCGCGAATATCTGATCGGCGGCCTGACCCCTCAGGAACGCAACCGCATCCACGACCTGGGCCTGCCGGGGATCGCCTTCGAGGAGGAGGACCGGCGGGTCTATCCCCTGGGCCGGTCCGCCGCCCATCTGATCGGGTTCGCCGATTCCGCCGGCCATGGGCTCGCCGGATCCGAGCGGGCGCTGGACGCCACGATCCGCGGCGCGGCGGGCGCCGAGGCGCCCGTGCAGCTCTCGCTCGACCTGCGGGTCCAGACCGCGCTCGAAGACGAACTCAGGAAGGCGGTGGCGAAATACTCCGCCATCGGCGGCGTCGGCATGGTGGTCGACGTCAAGACCGGCGAGATTCTGGGCTATTCCAGCCAGCCCGACTTCGATCCCAACGAGCCCGGGGCCGCCCCGCCCAGGGCCCTGGTCAACGGCGGGGCCGCTTCGGTCTACGAACTCGGCTCGGTGTTCAAGGCCTTCACCCTGGCCATGGCGCTCGACTCCGGCATGGCGACGCTCGACACCGCGTTCGATGTCAGCCAGCCGCTGGAGATGGGCGGGGGCCATATCCACGACTTCGACAAGGGCGATAAAACCCTGAAGTTGTGGGAGGTGTTCACTCACTCCTCGAACATCGCCGCCGCCAAGCTGGCGGTGCGGGCGGGGCCGGAGCGGATGAAGGACTATTTCCGCCGCTTCGGCCTGCTCTCAGCCGCCCCGAGCGAACTGATCGAATCCGCCCGGCCGATCCTGCCCGCCCGGTTCGACGACAACACCCTGGCCCATATCGCCTTCGGCCAGGGCCTGTCGGTCAGTCCGCTGGCCCTGGCCACGGGCTATCGCGCCCTGCTCGACGGCGGGATCTATGGCCCTCTCACCATCAGGAAGCTGCCGCCGACGACCAAGCCCCAGGGCAAGCGCGTCATCTCGGAGGCCACCTCCTCGGCGCTGCTGCAGCTCATGCGCCTGAACGTCACCGACCCCAAGGGTTCCGGACGCCGCGCGGAATCGCCCGGCCTATTCGTCGGCGGCAAGACCGGCTCGGCCCAGAAGCCGGAGAACGGGCGCTACGGGCGCAACAACGTCTCCTCGTTCGTGGCCGTCTTCCCCTCCGTCGGCCCGATCGACGCCAACCGCTACATGGTGCAGATCACCCTCGATTCTCCGCACGCCACGCCCGACACCTTCGGCTTCATCACCGCAGGCTTCAACGCGGCGCCGACGGCGGGGCTCGTCATCAACCGCATCGCGCCGTTCCTCGGCGTCAAGCGCGTGCCTGGGGCGGCGCTCTCCCAGGCCCCGCCCGTCGTCTCGGGAGCCGAATGATGAGCGCGCCGCGGCGGCTGTCCGAAATCGTGGAACGCGCCCTCGACGCCGATCCGGTCATCGCCGGCGTCACCGCCGACAGCCGCAAGGTGGCTCCCGGCGTCCTGTTCGCCGCCCTGCCCGGGGCCAAGGTCGACGGCCGCAGCTTCATCCCCGCCGCCATCGCCGCCGGCGCCGCCGCCATCCTCGGCCCCGAAGACACCCCGGACCAGGCCGTGCCCACCGTGCGCGCCGGCGACGTGCGCCGCGCTTACGCCCTGGCCGCCGCCCGCTTCTATGGCGCGCAGCCCCCGGTGGTCGTGGCCGTCACCGGGACCAACGGAAAGACATCGGCGGCGACCTTCTGCCGCCAGATCTTCACCCGGCTCGGCCGCCAGGCCGCCAGCCTCGGCACCCTGGGGCTGCAGACCGCCGACCAGTCCCTGTCCACCCCACCCGGCCTGACCACCCCGGACGCCGCCGAGATCGCCCGCCTGGCCGCCGAGCTTTGCGCCCACGGCGTCACCCATCTGGCCCTGGAGGCTTCGTCCCACGGCCTCGACCAGCGCCGTCTCGACGGCCTGACCCTGACCGCGGCGGGCTTCACCAACCTCACCCAGGACCACCTGGACTATCATCCCGACATGAACGCCTACCGGGCGGCCAAGCTTCGGCTGTTCGAGGCCCTGCTGCCCCGCGGCGCCGCCGCGGTGCTCAATGCCGACGCTGCCGATTTCCCCGCCTTCGCCGCCGCGGCGGTAGTGCATGGCCAGACCGTCCTGTCCGTAGGCGAGGCCGGCCAAGGCCTGCGCCTGGTCTCCCGGACCCCGACGCCGGAGGGCCAACGCCTCGTCGTCCATGCCGAAGGGTTGGACGTGGAGGTCCGTCTGCCCCTCGCCGGCGCCTTCCAGGCCTCCAACGCCCTGGTCGCGGCGGGCCTGTGCATCGCCGCGGGCGAAGATGCGGCCGCCGCGCTGGGCGCCCTCGAACACCTGATCGGCGCCCCCGGACGGCTTCAGCGGGTCGGGGCCGGCGTCCGGGGCGGAGAGGCCTATGTGGACTACGCCCACACCCCCGACGGCCTGCGCACCGTGCTTTCGGCCCTGCGCCCCCACGTCCGCGGCCGGCTGATCGTGGTGTTCGGCGCCGGCGGCGACCGCGACCGGGCCAAGCGCCCCCTGATGGGCGGCGCGGCCGCCGAACTGGCCGACCTCGTCATCGTCACCGACGACAATCCCCGCAGCGAGGACCCGGCGGCGATCCGCAGGGCGATCCTGGCCGCCGCCCCCGCCGCCCTGGAAGTGGGCGACCGCCGCGCCGCCATCCGGGCCGCCGCCGAGCAGCTTCGCGACGGCGACATCCTGGTGGTCGCCGGCAAGGGCCACGAACGGGGCCAGATCGTCGGCGACCAAGCCCACCCCTTCGACGACGTGGAAGAGACGGCCCTGGCGCTCGGAGGCGTGCATGCCTGAGGCCCTGTGGACAGCCGACGAGATCGCGCGCGCCGTCGACGGCCAGGTCGAGGGCGGCTTCTTCGCCGCGAACGGCGTCTCCATCGACACCCGCAGCCTGGAGCCGGGCGACCTGTTCGTGGCCCTCGCCGGAGCCCGCGACGGCCATGAGTTCCTGGAGGCGGCGTTCGGAAGCGGGGCGACCGGGGCCCTGGTCAGCCGTCCGTCGAGCCGCCCCTGCGTCCGTGTGGACGACACCTTCGCCGCGCTGGAGGCCTTGGGCCGGGCCGCCCGCGACCGCGCGCCCCAGACCCGCCGCGCCGCCGTCACCGGTTCGGTCGGCAAGACTAGCGTCACCCAGGCGATCGCCGCCGGTCTGCGCCTGGCCGGGCGCGCCCACAGCTCGGTCAAGTCCTACAACAACCACATCGGCGTGCCCCTGACCCTGGCCCGCATGCCCAGGGACACGGAACGCGCGGTGTTCGAGATCGGCATGAACCACGCCGGCGAAATCGGGCCCCTCTCGCGACAGGTCCGGCCGCACGCCGCCCTGGTCACCGTGGTCGGCCCCGTGCACGTGGAGAACTTCCCCGACGGCGAGACGGGCGTCGCCAAGGCCAAGGCCGAGATCTTCGAGGGCCTCGCCCCCGGCGGCGTGGCCGTGCTCAATGCCGACGACAAATGGTTCGACCTCCTCGCCGCCGCGGCCAGGGCCAGCGGCGCGCGGATCGTCACTTTCGGCGCCAAGGCCGGATGCGACGCCGGGCTGGAGGGCTTCGCCCCATCCGGCGACGGCGCGGTGGTCGGCGCCCGGCTGCATGGCCGCGAATTGAGCTTCCGCATCGGCCAGACCGGCGCCCACTGGGGACCGAACAGCCTGGCCGCGCTGCTGATGCTGGAGGCGCTGGACGTCCCGCTCGAAACGGCCCTCGAAGGGCTGAAGGAGTTCGCGCCGCTGGAAGGCCGCGGGGCGCTGCGCAGCGTCGAGACCGACCATGGCCCTTTCACCCTCATCGACGAGAGCTACAACGCCAATCCGCTGTCGATGCAGGCGGCCCTGGCGGCCCTGGCCGCCCGGCCGACCCGCGGCCGGCGTATCGCGGTCCTGACCGACATGCTGGAGCTCGGCCCCGAGGCCCCGCTCCGCCACGCCGAACTGCTCGGCCCTATCGAGGCCGCCGGCGTCGACATGGTGTTCTGCGCCGGGCCGTTGATGCACAGCCTCTGGAGCGTCTTGCCGCCCGCCCGCCGGGGGGCCTGGACCGAGACGGCGGCCGAGCTTGCGCCCCTGGTCCACGCCGTGGTCCGGGCCGGCGACGTGGTCATGGTCAAGGGTTCGAACGGCTCCCAGGCCTCGACCGTCGTCAAGGCGCTGATCCACTCTGCCCAATCCGCCTCGGCCGGGGAGGGCCGCTGATGTTCTTCCTGCTCTACCAGCAGCTCGATCCGCACGAGCACTACATCCCGCTCCTGAACCTGATGCGGTACCTGACCTTCCGCACCGGCATGGCCCTGTTCACGGCCCAGCTCGTCTGCGTGATGATGGGGAGCCGCTTCATCAACTGGATGCGGACCAAGCAGGGCCGCGGCCAGCCGATCCGCGCCGAGGGCATCGAACGCCACGTCATCGAAAAGGGCGGCACGCCCACCATGGGCGGCTTCATGATCCTGGCCGGGGTGGTGGTAGGGACCCTGCTGTGGGCGGACCTGTCCAACCCCTATGTCTGGACCGTGCTGCTGGTGACGGCCAGTTTCGGACTGCTGGGCTTCCTCGACGACTACGCCAAGGTGGCCAAGCAGACCACCGCCGGCGTCTCTTCGGGCATGAAGCTTGCGGCCCAGTTCCTGGTCGCCGGCGTCGCCACCTACGTCATGATCCGGGTCGGCGCGGTCATGCCGCACAGCCGCGGGCTGGAGACCTCGATCGCCTTTCCGGCCTTCAAGGAGCTGGTCTGGAACGTCGGCTGGTTCTACGTGATCTTCGGCATGGTGGTGATCGGCGGGTTCTCCAACGCGGTGAACCTGACCGATGGCCTGGACGGCCTGGCCATCGTGCCGGTGATGATCGCCGCGGCCGCCTTCGGCTTCATCGCCTATCTGATCGGCAACGTCCGCTTCGCCGACTATCTGCAGGTCCACTACGTCGCCGGCACCGGCGAGCTGGCCATCATCTGCGGGACCCTGATCGGCGCCGGCCTGGGCTTCCTCTGGTACAACGCGCCCCCGGCCCGGATCTTCATGGGCGACACCGGGTCCCTGGCCTTGGGCGGGGCGCTCGGGACCATGGCGGTCGCCACCAAGCACGAGATCGTCCTGGCCGTCATTGGCGGCCTGTTCGTGGTCGAGACCCTGTCGGTGATGATCCAGGTCGGCTACTTCAAGGCCACCGGCAAGCGTGTCTTCCTGATGGCGCCGATCCACCACCACTTCGAAAAGCTCGGTTGGCGCGAGTCCACCGTGGTGATCCGGTTTTGGATCATCGCGGTCATGCTCGCCCTGATCGGCCTCGCCACCTTGAAGCTGAGATAGGGAGGGCGCGCGCAGGTGATCCCGGTCCGCGGCTTCGAAGGCAAGCGTGTCGCCGTGTTCGGCCTCGCCCGCACCGGGCTGACGGCCGCGCGCGCGCTGATCGCCGGCGGAGCCGAGGTCGTGCTCTGGGACGAAAAGCCCGCCGCCCGCGCGGAGGCTGCAGGCGAAGGTCTGCCCGTCGAGGATCTCGCCGCCGCCGATTGGTCCCGGTTCGACGCGCTGATGTTGTCGCCGGGGGTCCCGCTCACCCACCCCGAGCCGCACTGGACCGTCCGGGCCGCCAAGGCCGCGGGGGTGGAGATCATCGGCGACGTCGAGCTGTTCGCCCGCACCGTCAACGCCGCCCCCGACTGGCGCCGCCCCAAGGTCGCGGCCATCACCGGCACCAACGGCAAGTCCACCACCACCGCGCTCCTGGGCCATATCTCCATGGCCGCCGGCAAGGACACCCGGATCGGCGGCAATATCGGCGTCGGCGTCCTGGGCCTGGACGACATGCACGGCGGCGCCGTGTACGTGCTGGAGCTCTCGTCCTATCAGCTCGACCTCACCTCGAGCCTGAAGCCCGACGCGGCCGTCCTGCTCAACATCTCCCCCGACCATCTCGAGCGCCATGGCGGCATGGACGGCTATGTCGAGGCCAAGCGCCGGGTGTTCCTGAACCAAGTCAAGGGCGACACCGCCGTGATCGGCGTCGACGACCCCTGGTGCCAGCGCATCTGCACCGACCTGGTGGTGGCCAACCGGCGCACCATCCGCCCGATCTCGGCCGCCAAGTCGATGGGCCGGGGCGTCTATGTCCTGCAGGGCATCCTCTATGACGCCACCGGCGACCGGGTCGGCGAGGTTGCCGACCTGACCCGCGCGCGCGCCCTGCCGGGCCGGCACAACTGGCAGAACGCCGCCGCCGCCTATGCCGCCGCCCTGGCCTTGGGCATCCGGCCGGACGTGGCCGCCGAGGCCTTGATGAGCTTTCCGGGCCTGGCCCACCGGATGGAGGACGCCGGCGCCATCGGCAAGGTCCGCTTCGTCAACGACAGCAAGGCCACCAACGCCGACGCGGCGCGCCAGGCCATGAGCACCATCCCGCGCTTCTACTGGATCGCCGGCGGGGTGCCGAAGGCCGGCGGCATCGCGCCGCTGGAGGACCTGTTCGGCCGTGTCGAAAAGGCCTATCTGATCGGCGAGGCCGCCCCCGATTTCGCCAAGGTGCTGGAAGGGCGCGCGCCCTATACCCAATGCGGCGACCTGGAACAGGCGGTGGCCAGCGCCTATCGCGACGCGGCCGCCACGGGCCGGGAGGCGGTGGTGCTGTTGTCGCCCGCCTGCGCTTCGTTCGACCAGTTCCCCGATTTCGAAGTGCGCGGCGACGCCTTCAAGGCGGCGGTGCAGGCGCTCGGCGCACAGGCGCCGGCCGAGGCGCGGGCGTAACCAAACCGGCCGCCGGGCGTTTCCCTGCAATGGCGGATGGGACGGGCGCTGCGGCGCACCTCCCGTCTGATCGCGCCGGCGGCGGCCGGCGGCTATTGGGAGATTTAACGATGCTGCTGCCTACAGGCGCGACGGTGGCTGTCGCCGACGGCAAGACGCTCAGCCTCTTCCGCAACACCGGCAAGGAAGGGGCCCCCAAACTGCACCTGCTGAGCCCCGGCGCCGTGGATGGCGACCACAGCGGAGCCGACGTCGGCCATCGGAGCAGCTTCGCCAATCCGGACGACCGCACAGTCCAGGAGGATGGGTTCGCCGTCGGCGTCGCCGACCTGCTCAACCGGGAAGTGCTGGACGGCAACATCGCCGAACTGGTGGTCATCGCGCCGCCCCGGACCCTCGGCGAGCTGCGCAAGCACTATCACCGCAGGCTGTCCGCGGTGCTGATGGGCGAGATCGGCAAGGAGCTAGCCGGCCGTTCGGTCGCAGACATCGAACAGACCATCGTTGCGGCGTGACCCCTAGCCGTCGGTTTTCCGGCGCGGCGCCAGATAGGTGACCAGGTCCCAGGCGTTGCGAACGCCCACCAGCAACAGCGCCGTCAGAAGGGCGCCGAGCGCCAGCGGTGCGTCGGCCGTGCGCGCACACAATCCGGCGGCGGCGGCGCCCAGGGCCAGATAGATCGCCGCCGGGGTCACGCCATAGCACCACAGATCGCTCCAGTGCGGCGTGGTCGGGACCTTGCCTCGATGGATCGTCCAGGAGACCACGGCCGAATAGATCAGCCCTATCAGAGCGGCTGCGCCCACCGCCGCGCACGCCAGCGTCGGCGTCATGCCGGGGGTCAGGGCCATGGCCGAGAGCACCAGCACCACGGCGAAGTGGAAAACCGTCGGGGTCATGAACACGCTGGCGCCCGTGGCGGCGCTCTCAGTCTCCAAACTGGAGGTGAGGGTGGCGACCACGAACAACAGGCCGATCAGGGCCGCCGCCGCCGAGCCGATCAGAAGGTAGAAGCTGTCCCAGTCGTGAAACATGGTCGCCGCGCCCAGAGGAGCCTCGCTTCAAACCATCCTAATCCCGGATAGGCGCGCCCGTCCCGCCGGGAATTAGGGGCGTGGAGGCGCCGCGTTCGCCTACACGAATGTCAGCATCCCGACCGGACGACGACAGATTCGATCGCCTAGCCTTGAGCCCGGGCCGCGCTCCGCGGACTGCGCCGGGTTGCGTCAATTCGGTGCACCCCCTAGCGCCGCGGCTCCGGTTGGCGGAAAGGTGTTTGCCCCCTCGCACCATCGGGCGAATCTGAGAGATGAACATCAGCGCGGCGTCGACCGCAGCCAAACCGGCTGAGGTCGAAGGCTTTTTCGACACTCATTTCTACACCCCTCTCGGGGGCGTGCTGACCCGTGTCCTGGCCCTGACGCCCCTGACGCCGAACGACGTCTCCTGGCTGTCGGTGGCCGCCGCCCTCGCCGCCGCCCTGGCCTATTTCCAGCCCACCTTGCAGGGCGCCTTGATCGGCTCGGCGCTGCTGCTGTTCAGCGGCGTGCTCGACAGCGCCGACGGCCAACTGGCCCGCGCCACCGGGCGCACCTCCGAACTCGGCGAGACCCTGGACGGATTCTGCGACAGCCTCTCCTTCGGCCTGATCTACGCCGCCGCCGCGCTGTCCTTCGTGATCCATGAGCGGGGCTCCGTTCCGCTGATCGCCATCCTGGCCCTGACCGCCGCCTTCTCCCATTCGCTGCAGTCGTCCCTGGTCGACTTCGAGCGGCAGCTGCTGATCCACTACCTGACCGGCCGCGGCCGGGTGCTGCGCGAGGACGGGGAGACCCTGAAGCGCGATCTGGTCGAGGGACGCGCCCGTGGGGAGGGCTGGTGGCCGCAGCTCTTGCGTCGAGTCCGCATGGACTATTGCGGCCGCCAGCGCCGGTGGCTGCGTGGAAGCGTCGATCTTCTGGAGCTGCACCAAAGCCACATCGCGCCGTTCCCGGACCGCGCCGCCTGGTTCGCCGACCGCTATCGGGACGAGGTCAGACCGCTGATGCGCTGGTGGACCATCCTAGCGCCCAACAGCCATACCCTGGGCATACTGGTCTGCGGCTTCATCCCGTTCGTGCTGGCCGGAACCGGGATCGCGCGCATGGGCCTGACCCTGGTCTTCCTGTTCGACATCGGCCTCAACTTCACCGTGCCCTTTCTGCTGACGGCCCAGGCGCACATCGATCGGCAAATGGCCGAGGCCATCGCCGCCCTGGACGAGCGCGGGACGGGCGATCTGCAGGCCTTCAACCTGCAAGCGGCGCGATGACCGGGACCCTGACAGCCCAGACCGCCGTGCGGGCTCCGCGCCGCGCGGACGACGCGGCCCTGGAGTGCCTGCTGTTCGATTTCGGCGGCACCCTCGATTGCGACGGGGTGGCCTGGAAGGAGCGGTTCCAGGGCCTGTACCGGGGCGAAGGGGTGGAGCTGGCGGACCCGGCCTGGGCGCGGATCTTCTACGACGCCGACGATCCCCTGGTCGGCGCCCTCGCCGCCGAGGTCGACCTGGCTGAGACGGCGCGCAGGCTGGTCGCCAATATCGAGGCGGGCCTGGCGGGCGCGGGCCTCGGCGACGGGGGTGCGCGGGGGGCCAGGGTGGTCGCCCGCCTGCTGGACGAGACCGAAACCGTGGTGGCGCGCAACCGGATGGTGCTGCAGGCGCTGGGGCGGCGTTACCGGTTGGGCATCGTCTCCAATTTCTACGGCAATCTGCACGGCGTTTGCGACGGCCTGGGGCTGAGCCGGTTCTTCGGAGCCATGGTCGACAGCGAGGTCGTGGGCGCCAGGAAGCCCGAGCCGGCCATCTTCAAGGCGGCCATGGGACCCCTGGACGCCGCGCCGGCCGCAACCCTGATGGTCGGCGATTCCCTGCACCGGGATCGGGAGGGGGCGATCCTATCCGGCCTCGACTTCATCTGGATCGCCCCGGCGGAGGCCCGCCCGGCGGCCGGGGCGGGCGGCGCTGGTCAGCGGGCGATCGCCAGCCTAGACGGCCTGATGGGGATGCTGCTGTGAGCGCCTCGCCGGCCTGGCGCGGCGGGATCATCGCCGCTGGACACGGGGAGCGCCTGCGTCAGGGCGGCTGGACCGGCAGCAAGGCGATGGCCCCGGTGGGCGGGCGACCCCTGATCGACCATGCCCTGGATCGTTTCCGCGCCGCAGGTCTCGATCGGACCTCGGTGCTGATCAATGCGGAAAGTCCGGACGCCCTGCGGTGGCTCCATGGCCGCGGCGACGTCGATCTTATTGTGAAGACGACGCCGTCCTCCTACGCGAGTTTCAGTCTGATGGCCGAGCGTCTGAGGGGAACCCGGTCCGTGATCACCACCGTCGACGGCGTCATGCCGGCCGAGGACTTCGCCGGCTTCGTCGAGGCTGCGGCGGCCCTGCCGGAGGATGCGGTGGGCCTGGGCGTCACCGGCCATGTGGACGACGAGAACCCCCTGTGGGCGGACCTGGCGCCTTCGGACGGGCGTATCCGGCGCCTGGGCGGCGATCCGGCGGCCCATGTCACTGCCGGCCTCTACAGCCTTCCGGCGCACACGCCGCCCCTGGGAACGCAAAGGTTCGAGCGGCTGCGCGACTACCTGTCCTGGCTCGTGGGCCAGGGTCATCCCGTATACGGACTTGTCCTGCCCATAGTCTTCGACGTCGACCGGCCCTGGGATATCGCGCAAGCCGAACAGGCGCTTGCCCACCATGCCGGCATCAGGAGTGCGCCATGAAGTCCGAGCGGCTGTGTTGGGGGATCTATCGCGAGAGTTCCCACTCGCCCGGCCGGGTCGACGACGACGCCGCCATACTGGATGCGGTGGGCAAGGTCCTGTCGGAAACCGGGTTTACGGTCGCCGTGGTCCACGCCGACGCCGCCGACGTGGCCCTGCAGACCCCGGGCGCGCGCATCTTCTGCATGTGCGAGCAGGAGGCGATCCTGGCCCGCCTGGACAAGGCGGTCGAGGGGGGGGCGGTGGTGATCAACACGCCTGCGGCCATCCGCAACACCTACCGCTCCCTGACCCGCGCCAGGTTCATCGCGGCGGGAGTCTCCGCGCCGCAAAGCTGGCTGGTCTCGACCGCCGATCCCGGCCGCAGGCCCGCCGACCAGGTCTGGATCAAGCGCGCCGACTTCCACGCCACCCAGGCCGACGACGTGATCTTCGCCGCGGACGACGGCGAATGGGCCAGCGCCATCGAGCTTTTCGCCCGGCGCGGCATGGGTTCGGCCGTGGTGCAGGTCCACGCTCCCGGCGACTTGATCAAGTTCTACGGCGTGCGCGATCCGGGCGCGGCCACGTCCTGGTTCGAATGGTTCTACCATCAGGACCAGACCCTCATGGGCCACGCCTTCGAGCAGTCCGCCCTGGCCGGAACGGCCTTCCACGCGGCCGAGGCCCTGGGCGTCGACGTGTTCGGCGGCGACGCCATCATCGGGGCCGACGGCTCCGTCACCATCATCGATCTCAACGCCTGGCCGAGTTTCGCCCGCAAGCGGGCCTCCGCCGCGGCGGCCATCGCCGCCCGTTTGACCCACGCCTTCGAACCCGAGCTCAGCGTCTATTCCTGAGCGCGCCCCTAATTTTACCGACAACGGATTTTGCGACGCCCATGGCCGACGATCTGCCCCAGCCCTTCACCATCGCCCACCACAAGATCGGTGAGCCGCGTGCCGTTCCAGGTCCCCGGTCGAAGGAGATCTTCGCCCGCGAGGCGCAGATCATGGCCCCGGGACTGCAGTCCATCGCCCTGTTTTCCCAGATGGCTGTCGACCATGCGCACGGCTGCACCATCGTCGACGCCGACGGGGCCGAGTATCTCGATTTCGTCGCCGGGATCTGCGTCGGCAGCCTAGGCCACGCCCACCCCAAATACACCGCCCGCGTCGCCGACCAGCTGAGCCGCGCCACCTTCGGCAGCTTCACCACCGAGAACCGCCTGAAGTTCCTGGAGCTGGTGAAGTCGATCCTGCCCGAGGGCCTGACCCACCTGCAGATGTTCTCGGGCGGGGCGGAAGCGGTCGAGGCGGCCCTGCGCCTGGCCAAGTCGGCCACGGGGAAATACGAATTCATCGGCTTCTGGGGCGGCTTCCACGGCAAGACCGGCGGCGTCGCCGGCTTCCTGGCCGCGACCTCGAAGCAGAACCTGGGGCCGAACCCGCCGGGGCTGTCGATGAGTCCCTACGCCAACTGCTACCGCTGCCCGTTCAAGCTGGAGCATCCCTCCTGCGGACTGGCCTGCGTCGACCACCTGCGCAATTCGATCAAGCACGGCACCCGCAAGGAGATCGCCGCCATCCTCATCGAGCCGATGCAGGGGACGGCCGGCAACGTCATCCCCCCCGACGACTTCCTGCCGGCGGTGAAGGCGGTGGCGCACGAATTCGACGCTCTCCTGATCGTCGACGAGGTGCTCACGGGCTTCGGCCGCACCGGCAAGATGTTCGCCTCCAACCACTCGGGCGTGGTCGGCGACGTCATGACCGTCGGCAAGGGCATCGGCGGCGGCTTCCCGATGAGCGGGGTCGCCGCCTCGCTCGAACTGATGTCGGTGCTGCCCTTCGGGGAACCCAGCGGTTCGTCGTCGAGCTATGGAGGCAATCCCCTCGCCGCCGCCGCCGGCCGTGGGGCGGTGGAGGTCATCCTGGAGGAGGACCTGGTCGGCAATTCCGCCCGCGTCGGCGCGGTGCTGCTGAAGGCCTGCCAGGGGCTGATGGAGAAGTATCGCTTCATCGGCGACGTGCGCGGGCGCGGCCTGATGATCGGGGTCGAGATGGTCGCCGACCGCAAGACCAAGGAGCCCCTGGACAAGACCATCACGCGGGCCCTCTTCGAGGCCTGTCTGAAGCGCGGCCTGATCACCATGTCCTATTCCAACGTCATCCGGATCAATCCGCCCCTGGTGATCACCGAGGCCGAGGCCCTGCAAGGCGTGGCCATCCTCGACGAGGCGATGGCCGAGATCGTGGAGCGGTTCTCCCTGCAATGACGGCTGCGCGAGTGTTGCGCGGCGCGATCATCGGTTACGGCCACGTCGCGGCCGAAGGACATGCCCCGGTATGGGCCGACCGCAAGGGCGCGACGATCGTCGCGGCGGTCGACGCCTCGCCGGACCGGCGCGAGCGCTTCCGCCGCGCCCATCCCGGCGGGCGCGCCCACGCCGCGGTCGAGACTCTGCTCGCCGAGGAGACCCTGGACTTCGTCGACGTCTGCACCCCGCCCAGCAGCCATGCCGCGGTGGTGATGGCGGCTCTGGGCGCCGGCCTGCACGTCCTGTGCGAAAAGCCCCTGACCACCTCGGTCGCCGACGCCCTGGCCATCGCCGACGCTGCGGGCCGCAACGGCCGCGTGGTCCATGCAGTGCACAACTGGCTGGCCGCGGCCCTGTGCCGACAGGTCTCGGCCCTGGTCGACGCCGGCCGGGTGGGGACCGTGCGACGGGTGACCTGGCGCACCCTGCGCACCAAGCCTTCGGTGGCGGTCGGCGACAATTCGGAGGTCAACTGGCGGCTGGATCCGGCCATCGCCGGCGGCGGCATCCTGCTCGACCACGGCTGGCACGCCGCCTATTGCGTGGCCCGCTGGGCCGGCTCGCCTCTGCGCCGCCTGTCCGCCCGCCTGGAATCCCGCCGCTTCCTGGACCTCGCCGTCGAGGACACCGCCACGGTCGATCTCGATTTCGGCGAGGCTTCCGGCCAGATCTTCCTGACCTGGGCGGCCGAGGAGCGGGCCAACACGGTTTCGGTCGAGGGCGACCGCGGCCGCATAGAGATCGTCGGCGACGAGGTGGTGCTGCACGGCCCGGGCGGCGGAGAGCGCTGGTCCTGCCCGCCCGCCTTGTCGGAGGGGTCGCACCACCCAGACTGGTTCGCCGCGGTGGCGGACGATTTCATCGCCGCGGCCCGGGGCGAGGCGGCTTCGAATCTGGAGGAGGCGGTGCTTTGCGCCCGCGTCATGGACGCTGCCAAGGCGTCGAGCGCCGCCGGCGGGGCCTGGACCGCCCTCGACGGAGATTGACCTGTTCGGCGATAGCTGAAACTAACGGCCCCCACACCCCCCCGCCGTAGCCCCTTGCGTGGCCGTTCGGGGCCTCCGCCCTCAGGGAACGGCATTGCTCCAGTACAAGATCCTCTATTTCGACGCCGACGGCGCGCTCCTCTACAGCGGCCGGATGGACAGCGCCGGCGACGACGAGGCCCTCGAGCGGGTCGCCGCCCTGCATCACGCCCATGCCGTCGAGCTATGGCGCGGCGAACAATGCGTGCGCCGTTTCGAGCCCGCCAAGTCGAGCTGATCCAGGGCCTTAGATCAGTTTGGCCCTGAACAGGGCCGCCGCCAGCAGCAGGCCGCAGAACACCACCCAGAAAGCCGCGCCCAAGGCCAGCGAACGCCAGTCCCGCGGCTTGCGCTGGGGCTGCAGGGCGGGGACGGAGGCCGTCGGCGCGGGCATCGCGACCCCGGCCCGTTCGTCGGCGATGCGATACAGGATCTCGGCGGCGATCGGTCCCTGGTGCGGCAGGTCGAGCGAAGCAGCGGCGTGCTCGACCAGCGTCGACAGGGCCTTCAGCTTGTCGTCATAGCTCAGGCCGCCCGCCACCACGAACTGGGCGGAGGTGATGGTGACGTTTCCGTTCTGAACCACGGCGTTGGTGATCTTCGCGCCCAATCGAACGCTCCTTCACGCCCATCCGGTCCGGTCGGACCGCGCCCCAAGTCTTCGCACCGGCGAGAGCGCCCCGCAAGCGCGGCCGGGGCCGCAACCCTCTTCGAGTCGAGATTTCGCGCCGGAAAAGAAACGCTTAACCCTAACCCTTCACAACGGTTTGCGAGCGGGCGTCGAATGCGTCGGCCATTGCCTCAAAGGCTCTCGGGAAACAGCGAGACCTCATGACCGTCGCCTACCAGCCTCACGCTTTCGCCCGAACGGACCGCTCGTGGCTGGGACTCTGGTGGTGGACGACAGATCGCCTGCTTCTCGGCGCCACCGCGGCGCTGATCGGCCTCGGGGTGATGCTGTCGTTCGGGTCCAGCCCCGCGGCGGCCGCACGCATCGGCCTGTCCGACCCGTTCCATTTCGCGGTCCGCCAGTGTCTTTATGGCGGCATCGGCGCGGCCATCCTGGTGACGGTCTCGGCCCTGTCGCCCAAGGGCGTGCGGCGCCTGGCCTTGTTCGTCTACGTCATCGCCATCGTCGTCATGGCCACGCTGCCCGTGGTCGGCCACAGCGCCAAGGGCGCGGCCCGCTGGCTGCAGCTCGGCGGCTTTTCGCTTCAGCCCTCCGAGTTCATGAAGCCGGCCCTGATCGTCCTGGCGTCCTGGATGTTCGCCGAGGCCCAGAAGGGGGAGGGCGTTCCGGGAGTCTCCATCGCCTTCGGACTCTACGGCCTGGCCGTGGTGCTGCTGCTGCTGGAGCCCGACGTCGGCCAGACCGTGCTGATCACCATCGCTTTCGGGGCCGCCTTCTTCATGGCCGGGGTGCCGTTCGGCTGGATGCTGCGCCTGGGGGCGGTGGCCGTCGGCGGCTTCGTCATGATCTATTTCACGTTCGGCCACGTGGCCGCGCGCTTCCACAAGTTCCTGTCGCCCGAAAGCGCCGACACCCACCAGATCGACCGCGCGGCCGAGGCCATCGCCGCGGGAGGCCTGTTCGGGCGAGGCCCGGGCGAAGGGGTGATGAAACGCCACGTGCCCGACCTGCACACCGACTTCATCTATTCGGTGGCCGCCGAGGAGTTCGGCCTGGTGTTCTCCCTCAGCCTGATCGCCCTCTTCGCCTTCGTGGTGGTGCGCGGCCTCTACAAGGCGATGAAGCTGTCGGACGCCTTCGAGCAGGTGGCCGCGGCCGGCCTGTTCGTGCTCCTGGGCCAGCAGGCGATCATCAATGTGGCGGTGAACCTGAACATGATCCCGACCAAGGGCATGACCCTTCCGTTCATCTCCTACGGCGGCTCGTCGATGCTGGCCATGGGCCTGACCCTGGGCATGGCCCTGGCCCTGACCCGTCGCCGCCCGGGCGCCTACAAGGCTCCCGAGGGCCTGGCGATGGCGGGGTCGGCGCTCGGCTGATCGGCGCCTGCGCGAAGACGTGTAAACTGTACGGACTGCGGACCTTGTCGGACGGGAGTATTGCGTGACCGCGAGCCGCCTCGCCATCGTCGCCGCCGGAGGCACCGGCGGCCATCTGTTTCCGGCCGAGGCCCTGGCCCGGACCTTGACCGACCGCGGCTGGCGCGTGGTGCTGGCCACCGACGCCCGCGGCGCCCAGTACGCCCAGGATTTCCCGGCCGAGGAGCGCCTCGCCCTGGAGGCCGCCACCTTCAAGGCCGGCGACCCCATCGGCGTGGTCCGGGGCGCCTGGCGGATCGCCGCCGGAGTGATCCAGGCGCGCGCGGCCTTCAGGCGGCTCAAGCCCGCCATCGTGGTGGGGTTCGGGGGCTATCCGTCGCTGCCGTCGCTGCTGGCGGCCCGTGCGGCCGGGGGGCGCACCCTGATCCACGAGCAGAATGCGGTGCTGGGCCGGGTCAACCGGCTGGTCGCGCCCCGCGTCGACGCCGTCGCCTGCGCCTTCCCCACGCTGGAGAAGGCCTCGCCGGCGGTCAAGGCCCGGGCCCATGTGGTCGGCAATCCGGTCCGGGCCGAGATCCGCGCCCTCTATGACCGGCCCTATGCGCCGCCCGGCGACACCGTGCGGGTGCTGGTCACCGGCGGCAGCCAGGGCGCGCGCCTGCTGTCGGAGATGGTTCCCGACGCGGTGGCCCTGCTGCCCGAGGCCCTGCGCCTGCGCCTGAGGATCGAACAGCAGACCCGGATGGAGTCGCTGGAATTCGCCCGCCACGCCTATGCCGAGGCTGGCGTCGAGGCCGAGATCGCCCCCTTCTTCCGCAACATGGCCGGCCGGCTGGCGGCGGCTCACCTGGTGGTCGGCCGCGCCGGCGCCTCGACGGTCTGCGAACTGGCGGTGGCGGGCCTGCCTTCGGTGCTGGTCCCGCTGGCCATCGCCGCCGACGACCACCAGCGGTTCAACGCCAAGCTGCTGACCGACGTGGGCGCCGCCGAAGTGGTGGCCGAGCACCACATGACCGCCGAGCACCTGGCCGACGTGCTGGCCCGGCTGATCGGGGACGACCAGGGCCTGGCCCGTAGGGCCGCCGCCGCCCGAAGCGTCGCCCAGCCCCAGGCCGCGGAGCGTCTGGCCGACCTGGTGGAAGCGACGGCGGGGTAGGGGTCTCCTCGGTCGCCTGCCGGTTTTGCATTCGCCGCAAATCGTCTAACCAAGCGACATGAACCTGCGCCCCACGCCCTTCCCCATCGGCCCCATACACTTCATCGGGATCGGCGGCATCGGCATGAGCGGCATCGCCGAGATCATGTTGAAGATCGGCTATGCGATCTCCGGCTCGGACGCCAAGGCGAGCGCCAACACCGAGCGGCTGGAACGGCTCGGCGCGCGCATCTTCATCGGCCACGACCCGGCCAACGTCGACGGCGCCAGCGCCGTGGTGTTCTCCACGGCGGTCAAGCCGGACAACCTGGAATACGCCGCCGCCCGCGAGCGCCGCATCCCCCTGGTCCGCCGGGCCGAAATGCTGGCCGAGCTGATGCGGCTGCAAAATTCGGTGGCGGTGGGGGGCACCCACGGCAAGACCACCACCACCTCGATGATCGCCGCCCTGCTGGACGCCGGCGGCCTCGACCCCACGGTGGTCAACGGCGGCATCATCAACGCCTACGGCACCAACGCCAAGGTCGGCGGCGGCGAGTGGATGGTGGTGGAGGCCGACGAGTCCGACGGCTCGTTCCTGCGGCTGAAGTCCACGGTGGCCGTGGTCACCAACATCGACCCCGAGCACCTGGACCACTACGGCGACTTCGAAGCGGTCAAGAAGGCCTTCTGCGACTTCGTCGAGAACATCCCCTTCTACGGCTTCGCCGCGGTCTGCCTCGACCATCCGGAGGTCCAGGCCCTGACCGCGCGGGTCACCAACCGGCGGCTCGTCACCTATGGGACCAACCCTCAGGCCGAGGTCCGGGGCCTGACCGTGGCCATGGGGCCGGACGGCGCCCGTTTCGACGTGATCATCAGCGCCCGCAACGCCGAGCCGATCCGGCTGGAGCGCCTGCACCTGCCGATGACCGGCCGGCACAACGTCCTGAACGCCCTGGCGGCCATCGCCGTCGCCCACGAGCTGGGCGTCCCGGGCGACGCGATCCGCGAAGGGTTGGCTGGGTTCGAGGGGGTCAAGCGCCGCTTCACCGTCACCGGCATGGGCGGGGGCGTGCGGGTGGTGGACGACTACGGCCACCACCCCGTGGAGATCGCCGCGGTCCTGCGCGCCGCCCGAGACCTGCAGGGACCGGACGGCAAGGTCGTCGCCGTGGTCCAGCCGCACCGCTATTCGCGCCTGCAGGACCTGTTCGCGGAGTTCTCGAGCTGCTTCAACGACGCCGACGCGGTCGTCGTCGCCGAGGTCTACGCCGCCGGGGAAGCGCCCATCGAGGGGGTGAGCCGCGACACCCTGATCGAGGGCCTGCGCCGCGCCGGCCACCGCCGTGTCCTGGCTCTCGACAACCCCGCCGCCCTGCCCGGCCTGGTGGCGCAGGAGGCCAAGGCGGGCGACCTCGTGGTCTGCCTCGGCGCGGGGGACATCACCACCTGGGCCTACGCCCTGCCGGGTCAGCTGGAGGCGATGGGGTGAGACCGGCATGGGCGCCGCAGCCATGAGCGATTGGCGCGACAAACTCCCCTCGGTCCGGGGCAGGCTCGTACGCGACGAGCCGCTCGCGCCGTTCACCTGGCTGCGGGTGGGCGGCCCGGCCGACGTGCTGTTCCTGCCGCAGGACGCCGCCGACCTCGCCGAATTCCTCAAGGCCCTCGACCCGGGGGTTCCGGTGACCATGCTCGGGGTCGGCTCCAATACCTTGGTCCGCGACGGCGGGGTGGAGGGGGTGGTGATCCGGCTGGGCCGCGCCTTCGCGACTTTGGAGCCCTTGCCGGACTCCCGTATCCGGGCCGGCGCCGCGGCCCTAGACGCCCATTTGGCCAAGGCGGCGGCGGAGGCGGGGATCGGCAAGCTGGAATTCTACATCGGCGTTCCGGGCACGGTCGGCGGCGCCTTGGCGATGAACGCCGGCTGCTACGGCCTGGAGACCAAAGATGTCCTGGTCGAGGCCTACGCCCTGACCCGCGCCGGCGAGCCGGTGGTCCTGTCCAACGCCGACATGCGTTTCAGCTACCGCAAATCGGCCGCCGTGGCCGAGCAGCAACTGATCTTCACGGGCGGGCTCTTCGAGGGCTATGCCGATGATCCGGCGGCGATCCTCGCCCGCATGACCTCGGTCAACGCCCGGCGCGAGGCGGCCCAGCCGATCCGGGAAAAGACCGGCGGCTCGACTTTCAAGAACCCCCCCGGACTGTCGGCCTGGAAGCTGGTCGACCAGGCCGGCTGGCGCGGCCGCATGTGGGGCGGGGCGATGTTCTCGCCCCAGCATTCGAACTTCCTGATCAATACCGGCGAAGCCACGGCCGCCGACCTGGAAGGGTTGGGCGAGGCGGTGCGCGCGGATGTGCGCGCCCGCTTGCGTATTGAGCTCGAGTGGGAGATCAAGCGAATCGGACGTCCGGCCGCTTGAGGCGAACCCGGAATCGGCGTCAACCGGGCATCGACCATGGCAGCGATCCGACTCACTCGCCTCTGGCCTCCCCTGGCCTTCGCCCTCGCCCTCTTCGCAGTGGCGTGGGGGGTGATCGAGGTCACGCGCGGCATGCATACGGTCGCCGTCGCCTGGCCGGTGGACGCGCTGGCCACCGCCTTCATGGTGCGCTGGGCGGCGGACGCGAAGGAGCGCAGGCTGATCCTGGCCCTGGCCGCTCCCGCCCTGATCGCCGCCGATCTGCTCCAAGGCTCAAGCCCCGTCCAGGCCTTCGGCATGACCGGCCTCAACCTCTGCGACATCGCCTTCGCCACCTGGCTGGTGCGCAAAGTGGGCCACCCCATCGACAGTCTGCAGGCCTTCGCCAGCTTTGTGGCCGGGTCGGTTCTGGCGGCGCCGGCGCTCACCGGTGTGGCCGCCGGAGCGCTGTTCGCGCTGACAGACCCCAGCGCCGACCCGGTCCATGTCGCCTGGAGCTGGTTCTTCGCCTGCGGCCTGGGGATGATGATCGTCGGCGCCTTCGCCTTGAGCGTGCGCAGGCCGCGCCGCGGCGAGGGGCGCGGAATCTGGCTGCAGTTCCTGGGGGGGCAGGGCGTCATGCTGCTTGGCGTCAGCGTCATTCTCCTGCGTCCGGGCACGCCAGGCCTTTTCATGCTCTACCCCTTCCTGATCGCCGGCGCGCTCAGCCATAGGGAGCTTGGGGGAATCTGCGCCATCGCGATCACTTCCATAATGGTCTGGCTGGCGACCTATCTGGGGCGCGGCCCTGCGGCCGTGGCCGATCTGACCTCGATCGACCGCATCCTGCTGATGCAGATTCTCCTGGCGTCTATGGTCTTCACCGTGCTGCCGATCTCCGCCCTGCTGCGGCGACTGGACGTCGTCGCCGCGGAGCTTCGGGACCGCCAGGAGCGGGCCGAAGAACTCAACACGCTCAAGACCCGCCTTCTGGCCTATGTAAGCCATGAGATCCGCTCGCCCCTGTCGGGGGTCACGACCCTGGCGGAGCTGATGCGCGACGGCGCCTTGGGCGAGCTGACCATCGAACAGCGGGACAGCCTGGATCGGATCGCCACCACGGGGGCCGAGGTCGACCAGTTGGCGCGCGATCTGACCGATACCGCGGCGATCCAGGCGGGCAGGGCCCGGGTGGCGATCAGCGGCGTCCCGATCAGGGAGGCGATGCGGTCGGCGGTCAACGCGGCGCGGTTCCGGCTGGCGGACCCTTCGGCGGCGATCGAGATCGTCGGCGACGTCGCGGAAGACCTGCAGGTCGCTGCCGACCCCCTGCGTCTGCGCCAGATTCTGGTCAACCTGTTGGTCAATGGCGCCAAGTACGGCGGACGTCCCGCCCGGGTCAGGATCGGCGCCGCCCTCGCCGGCGCGTGCAAGGTCCGGTTCGAGGTTTCAGACAACGGTGCTGGCGTGGCCCCCGAGCGCCGGGCGAACCTGTTCAAGGACTTCGAGCGTCTGGGCGCCGAAACCTCGGGCCTCGAAGGCGCGGGCCTGGGCCTTGCCCTGTCCAATGAGATCGCCCGCCTGCAGAACGGCGTCCTGGGCGTCGGCGACAGCGAGTGTGGCGGCGGATTGTTCTGGCTGGAGCTGCCGGTCTGGACCGACAAGGTCGCCGCGGCCTGATCGCACGGACGAGGTTCCGGTCGGGGCCGGCTAGCGGCCTGACGGCGCCGTCCTCATAATCTGCAAAAACAGGGCCTTTAACGGATCGGTGAAATCACCTGACGCCGAAGGCCCAAGGAGTCGCGCCCCATGTCCAAGTCCCTCGCTGGTCGTCACGTCGCCGTCCTGATGGGCGGCCTGTCGCCCGAACGCGACGTCAGCCTGGTTTCCGGACGGGCCTGCATCGAGGCGCTGGAGCGGCTGGGCGCACGGGTGAGTGCCATCGACGCCGGCCGCGACCTGGCGCAGCGGCTGGCGGCGGTGAAGCCGGACGCGGCCTTCAACGCCCTGCACGGAGAGTGGGGCGAGGACGGCTGTGTCCAGGGGGTGCTGGAGACCCTGGCCATTCCCTACACCCATTCCGGGGTGCTCGCCTCGGCCCTGGCCATGGACAAGGCCAAGGCCAAGGCGGTGCTGGCCGCGGCGGGCGTCAGGGTCCCCGGCGGCGGACTGTACGACCGTCACGAGGTGGCGGCCCGCCACGTGCTGGCGCCGCCCTATGTGGTGAAGCCGAACGCCCAGGGCTCCTCGGTCGGGGTGTTCCTGGTGTTCGAGGGGGCCAATACGCCGCCCCAGGCCGTCGGGGCCGCCGACTGGACCCTCGGCGATCTGGTCATGGTCGAGCCCTATATCGCCGGGCGCGAGCTGGCGGTGGCCGTGCTGGGCGAGGCGGCCGGACCCCGCGCCCTCACCGTCACCGACATCGTGCCCAGCACCGGCTTCTACGACTATGAGGCCAAGTACGGCGAAGGCGGGTCGATCCACGTGGTTCCCGCCGACCTGCCGGAGCGCGTCGCCCTGGCCGCCAAGGCCATGGCCGAGGCCGCTCACGCCGCGCTAGGTTGCCGCGGCCTTACCCGATCCGACCTTCGTTATGACGACGTTAAGGACGATCTGGTCCTGTTGGAAGTCAACACCCAGCCCGGGATGACGCCGACCTCGCTCGCTCCAGAGCAGGCCGGATATCTCGGCATGGACTTCGACCGACTGGTGGCCTGGATCGTGGAAGACGCCTCATGCCCGCGGTGATGCGGGGCGGATCAGCTGGCAAGACGTCGCGCAGCGGCGGACGCGGGACCCGCAAGGGACCGGCGACCTACGCGCCTGCCAAGCTGCGCAGCGCCGCGGGCGTGGGCCTGAAGCCCCAGGCGGCCGTGGCCGCCGCGGGAGCGGTGCTCGGCGCGGGCCTCATCCTCATGCTGGCGACCGGCGGGCGCGCCCAGGCCCTGGCCGCCGCCGTCGGCCACGGCATCGACCATCGTCTGGGCGCCATCGGTTTCCGCGTCGCCGCCGTTCAGGTCAAGGGCGCCTCCCGCTTCGCCGAGCCGGACATCCGGCGGGCCCTGCAGATCGAGCCGGACGCCTCCATCCTTGGCCTCAACCTGCCCGTCCTGCTGGGCCGCGTAGAGTCCGTGGGCTGGGTCCGGTCGGCCACGATCGCGCGCCAATTGCCCGACACCCTGGTGGTGACCGTATCCGAACGGCAGCGTCTCGCGGTCTGGCAGTCCGGCGGGACGGCCAGCGTCGTCGACCCTGAAGGTCACGTCATCCCGGAGGCCGATCCCGGCCGCTTCTCCGACCTGCCGCTGGTGGTGGGGCAGGGGGCCGGCGAGGCCGCCGCCTCGATCCTGCCGCTGATCCAGACCCGCCCCCGCCTGGCTTCCCGGATGGAAGCCCTGGTGCGCGTGGACGGCCGCCGATGGGACGTCCGCCTCAAGGACGGGGGGTTGATCCAGCTGCCCGCCACCGGGGAGGACGCCGCCCTGATCCAGCTCGATCAACTGGACCAGAAGTCGCGTCTCTTGGAATTGGGTTTCGCCCGCATCGATCTGCGCGATCCGCAGATGGTGGCGGTGCGTCCGCGGACGCATGAGGCCGAAGCGGGCGTGTGAGTCATCCGGCCGCTCAAGCGGCCGGACGGGCCCCGCAAGGGGCGAGGGGATGAGTGGGGCTTCTCAAGGATGTCGCGGCTGCAGGACCGGCGCCAAGCGCGGGATGGACTGAAGGTTCGGGGCTCGTCGCGCCCGTCGCTGGTGGCGACGGTCGACCTCGGGGCGTCCAAGATCGGCTGTTTCATCATGAAGCCGGACGGGGTCCAGATGGGCGGTCCGGACGGCGACCAGCGCACGATCCAGGTCGCCGGCGTCGCCCATGTCCGCTCGCGTGGGATCCGCGGCGGGACCATCGTCAATATGGAAGAGGCGGCTCAGGCCATCGCCCAGGCGGTCGAGCGGGCCGAGACCATGGCCGGAGTGTCCGTATCCGGCGTCACCGTCACCACGGCGGGCGGACAGCTGGCCAGCCACCGGGTCAGCGCCGCCGTGTCTCTGGGCGCCCGGCCGATCAGCGACCAGGACCTGCAGCGCGGTCTGCAGATGGCCCTGGCCCAGGCGCGCTTCGCCGGCCGCCGCGCCATCCACCTCCTGCCCATCGCCTGGTCGGTGGACAACGCCCGCGGCGTGCGCGACCCCCGCGACATGTTCGGCCGCCAGCTCGGGCTCGAGCTCCTGGTGGTGACCATGAACGAGAGCGGCGTCGCCAATCTCAGCCAATGCCTGGAGCGCGCCCATCTGAAATTGGAGGGCGTGGTCGCCGCGCCCTTCGCCTCCGCCCTCGCCGCCCTCGAAGACGACGAAATGGACCTGGGCTGCATCTGCATCGACATGGGCGGCGGCTCGACCTCCACGGCGGTGTTCGCCGGCGGGTCGCTGGTCCACGTCGATTCCCTGGCCGTCGGCGGCGCCCATGTCACCGCCGACGTGGCGCGGGGCCTTTCCACCACCCTGGTCGGGGCCGAGCGGATCAAGACCCTGCACGGTTCGGCCATCGCCTCGGCCAACGAGGACCGCGAGACCATCGAGGCCCCGCCCCGCGGGGACGATCCGGGCGCCGGCCCGGTGATCGCCCCTCGCTCCCTGCTCAAGGGCGTGATCGCCCCCCGGGTCGAAGAGACCCTCGAACTGCTGCGTGAACGGCTGAAAGCCTCCGGGGCGCCGATCGACCCCGGCGCCGGCATCGTGCTGACCGGCGGCGCCAGCCAGCTGACCGGCGTGCGGGAGCTGGCGGTGCGGGTGTTCGACCGCCCTGTCCGCCTGGGCAAGCCGCGCCGGGCTCCACATCTGGCCGAGGCCGCTTCGGGTCCGGCCTTCTGCGCGGCGGCGGGGGTGTTGCATCGGGCCGCCTTCGGTCCGCGCGAGGCCGGCGCCGGCCGCGCCATGGCCAGCATCCGCACGGCTCCGCGTGATCCGGCCGACCCGCGCGCCGGCATGTTGACCCGGGCGGCCGGCTGGCTGAGGGAGAACCTCTAGGTCCAGCGAAGGCGCCCGGCTTTATTTCGATCGGCGGCGAATCACTTTGTCGCTGGCAAGCTGAAATTGTTCAAACGAATCAGAAAATTCCCACTCGGCGGCCGGTGACGGGAGTCCGACTCGGCTTATGACGGTTAACCACGGCTTAAGGATGAACAGTCTCTTATCGGCCATTCGGGCGGCGCGTGCCTCGGCGGCGGGGAGCGGCGCAAACCACTAGTAGGCCGGTGTCTAGGAATGAAGCCCATGGCGATTCACCTGTCGGCGCCTCGCGCCACTGAACTGAAGCCCCGCATTGTGGTGTTCGGGGTCGGCGGCGCCGGCGGCAACGCGGTCAACAACATGATCGACGCCGGTCTCGAAGGCGTCGAGTTCGTGGTCGCCAACACCGACGCCCAGCAGCTCGCCTTTTCCAAGACCGACCGCCGCATCCAGCTCGGGGTGTCGATCACCCAGGGGCTGGGCGCCGGCGCCCACCCTGAGGTCGGGCAAAGCGCGGCCGAGGAGTCGATCCCCGAGATCGACGAGCACCTCGACGGCGCCCACATGGTCTTCATCACCGCCGGCATGGGCGGGGGCACCGGCACCGGCGCCGCCCCGATCATCGCTAAGGCCGCTCGCGAGCGGGGCATCCTCACGGTCGGCGTGGTCACCAAGCCCTTCATGTTCGAAGGCCGCCATCGCATGCGCCTGGCCGATTCCGGCGTGCTGGAGCTGCAGCGCTACGTCGACACCCTGATCGTCATTCCGAACCAGAACCTGTTCCGGATCGCCAACGAGAAGACCACCTTCGCCGAAGCCTTCGGCATGGCCGACCAGGTTCTACACTCGGGCGTGCGTTCGATCACCGACCTGATGGTGCTGCCGGGCCTCATCAACCTCGACTTCGCCGACGTGCGGTCGGTGATGACCGAGATGGGCAAGGCGATGATGGGCACCGGCGAGGCGGGCGGCGAAGACCGCGCCCTGAACGCGGCGCACAACGCCATCCAGAACCCCCTGCTCGACGAGGTCTCCCTGAAGGGGGCCAAGGCCGTGCTGGTCAACGTCACCGGGGGCCTGGACATGACCCTTCTCGAGGTCGACGAGGCGGCGAACGCCATCTCCTCCGAGGTCGACGCCGACGCCAACATCATCTTCGGCGCGGCCTTCGACCCGTCGCTGGAAGGCAAGATCCGCGTGTCGGTGGTGGCCACCGGCATGGAGTCGGCCAGCATGGCCGGGCTCGCCCCTGTCGCCCGCCCTGCGGCGACCGCCGCTCCGCTGATCGCCCCTCGCGCCGGCCAGTCCGCCGTCCGCCCGGTAATCGGCCAGGTCGCTTCCGAACCCGCGCCGCTCGCCGCGGCCATGACGCCCGAACCGGTCGTCGCCATGGAGCCGCTGGTCGAGAGCGAAGACCTTGTCGAAATCGGCTCGCTCTGGCCGGAGGCCGCCGTGGCCGCCGCCGCCGAGACCCCGTCCGAGTCTCAGCGTCCGACCATCCGCATCATCGACCCCTCCGTGGCTGAGGAGGACGACGATCTCTATCTAGAGGCAGCGCCGGCCACGCGGGAGCCCGCCATCCAGCCGCCGCGTTACGCCCAGGAGCGCACCGCCGCCGAAGCGGCCCCGGATGAGACCTATGAGGACATCCACCGGCCCGAGCCCAAGAAGGGCGCCTGGCTCAGCCTGTTCGGCGGCCGTCCCCGTTACGATGCGCCGGCTTCCGCCAGCCGGCTGGCCGGTCCGCCGCCCTCCGGCGGGGCCCGGGTCGCGTCGCATGGCGGCGCCGCCCAGGCGGTGGCTCATGCGCCATCCGAGGCGCTCGAGACCAACGAAGACCTTGATATCCCGTCATTCCTGCGTCGGCTCGCCAACTAGGCGAGTGGGTCCGGAATGTGCGCCTGAGGCGCGAAACATTCGGAAACAGGAGTTGTCTTGCGGCATTGCAGCAAAGCTCCTTAGGTCGAATGTGCGAGAAGGTGCGTTCGCGGCGCCGTCTAGATAAAGGGATCGCGTGGCCGGCTTCGAGATCCTACAGCACACGCTCGGCGGAACGGCCTTTTTCGCCGGCGTCGGCGTCCATTCGGGCCAACACGTTCGGGTCGTCATCCGACCGGGCCCAGCCGACAGCGGCATCGTTTTCGTCCGCGGCGATCTTCCGGGGCCGGGCAACCGAATCCGGGTTTCGCCGGACGCCGTGGTCCGCACCCAGCTGAACACTGAGGTCGGCGCGGGTCCGGGGGTCACCGTCTCCACCGTGGAGCATCTGCTCGCCGCCTTCGCCGCCCTGTCGGTGGACAACGCCGTGGTCGAACTCGACGGACCCGAGTTGCCGATCATGGACGGCTCGGCGGCGCCGTTCGTGAAGCTGATCGACCAGGCCGGGCGGCGCACGCAGGACCAGCCGCGCCGCTACATCGAAATCCTTCGCCCCATCGAGGTCTTCGCCGGCGACAAGCGCGCTGCCCTGGGCCCTTGCCTGGCTGCCCATCCGGGCCTTGAGGTCGAATTCGAGATCGCCTTCGCCAGCACCGCCATCGGCTCCCAACTGATCCAGCTGCGGATCGACGAGGCGTCGTTCCGGCGCGAACTGGCCAGCGCCCGCACCTTCGGCTTCGTGCATGAGGTCGAGGCGCTGCGTGCGCGCGGCCTGGCCCAGGCGGGCGGGCTGGAGAACGCCATCGTCGTCGACGGCGACCGTATCCTGAACCCGGAAGGCCTGCGGTTCACCAACGAGTTCGTGCGCCACAAGGCGCTGGACGCGGTGGGCGACCTCTATGTGCTCGGCGCGCCGGTGCTCGGCCGGTTCGAGGGCCGATTCGCCGGCCACGCCCTCAACAACGCCTTGATCCGGGCGGTGATGGCCAGCCCCCATGCCTGGCGGGTCCGCACCTTCGTCGAGGACATGGCCGAGGCCGTCTAGCGCCGCGCGCCATCCAGATGAGGTCCCGGCGACCTCATCGTCTGCTTCCCCGCTGTGGATATCCAATACCAAGGCCCGCCGTTGGCGCGGGCGAAACGGTGGTGTAGAACCGGCGGGGGCCCACCGGGCCGGTTTTTGCGCCGCCCGACCTCGAGAGGATACCCGTTCCGTGCTTCGACAAGTCCGCGGCCGCACGCTCACCGTGATCGCCGTCGCCGCGCTCTCCGCCCTTTCGGTGTCCGCGTGCGCCAGCAAGGCCAAGAAGGCCCAGATCGCCTACGAGGAGCGGCCGGTCGAGCTGCTCTATTCGACCGGTGCCGACCGCATGGACGGGCGCCATTGGAGCGAGGCCGCCCAATACTTCGACGAGGTGGAGCGTCAGCATCCCTATTCGGAATGGGCCCGCCGCTCGATCCTGATGCAGGCTTTCGCCCATTATCAGTCCAACGCCTATGAAGACGCGATCGCCGACGCCGATCGGTTCATTTCGCTCTATCCGGGCAATCCGAGCGCGCCGTACGCCTATTATCTTAAGGCGCTGTGCTATTTCGAACAGGTCACCGATGTCGGCCGTGACCAGGCCGCCACCGAACAGGCCCGCGCCGCCCTGACCGAGGTGATGCGCCGGTTCCCCGGCACCCCCTACGCCACCGACGCCCGGCTGAAGCTCGACATGGTCAATGACCAGCTGGCCGGCAAGGAGATGACCGTAGGCCGCTGGTACCTGCGCAACGGCCAGCCCCTATCGGCGGTGGGCCGGTTCAAGACCGTGATCGACCGCTATCAGACCACCAGCCACACGCCCGAGGCCCTCTACCGTCTGGTCGAGGCCTATCTGACCCTGGGACTGGTGGACGAGGCGACCCGCGACGGCGCCGTCCTCGGCGCCAACTATCCGGGCGACCGCTGGTACCAGGCGGCCTATGGCCTGTTGAAGAACAAGGGCCTGAAACCGCAGGAAGAGCCGACCACCAGCGCCAACAAAGTCCTCGCCAAACGGCGGGGCTGATCCCGGACGGGGCGGGGGCGGGGCCCATGCTGATCGGCCTGACGATCCGCGACGTGGTGCTGATCGAAGCCCTCGACCTGGCCCTGGGCGAGGGCCTGACGGCGCTCACCGGCGAGACCGGGGCGGGCAAGTCGATCGTGCTGGACGCCTTGGGTCTGGCCACCGGCGCCAGGGCCGAGGCGGGGCTGGTGCGCCGCGGCGCGAACCAGGCCAGCGCCGCCGCGGTCTTCGCCCTGCCGCCCGACCATCCCGTGTGGACCTACCTGGAGGAAAAGGGCCTGCCGGCCGATCCGACGGAGGATCTGGTCCTGCGCCGGCAGCTTTCCGCCGACGGCCGCTCCCGCGCTTTCGTCAACGACCAAGCCGCCGGGGTGGCGGTGCTGCGCGAAATCGGAACCATGCTGCTCGAGGTGCACGGCCAGCACGAAACCGTCGGCCTGCTCGACCCCAAGACCCACCGCGCCCTGCTCGACGGTTTCGGCGACTGCGGGGAGGCGCTCAGCGCTACCGAAGCCGCTTGGAACGGCCTGCGGATCGCCCGCGCCCAGGTCGAGGCCCTGGCCGAGCAGGCCGCCCGTTCGGCGGCGGAGACCGAGGAGCTGACCGCCCGCTTGGCCGAACTGGACCGGCTCGATCCGCGCGAAGGCGAAGAATCCGCCCTCGCCGAGGAGCGCGCCCTGTTGTCGGCCGGAGAAAAGACCGTCGCCGAGGTGGCGGCCGCCCGGGAGGCCCTGGGCGGCGACGCCCAGACCGCCCGCCTGTCCCAGGCGTTGCGGTCGCTGGAGCGGGCTCGCGACCGGGCGGTGCAGGCTGGCGCCAGTCCCGAGGCCGCCGCCGTCCGCCGCCTCGCCGAGGCCATCGCCGCCGTTGAGCGCGCCCTGGTGGAGAACCATGAGGCGATCTCCGCCGTGGACGCCGCGGCCGACGCCTTCGATTTCGAACCGGACCGGCTGGACAAGGCGGAGGAACGCCTGTTCGCCCTGAGGGCCGCCGCCCGCAAGCTGGGCGTGGCCGCCGACGAGCTTCCGGGCCTGCGTGTGCGCTTCGCCCAGGTCCTGCGCGGAATCGAGACGGTCGAGGTCGACCTCGCCGACGCCCGCAAGGCCGCCGACGCCGCCGCGCGTCTCTATGGCGCCGCCGCCGCCGGTCTGACGGCGGCTCGGCGCACTGCGGGCGAGCGCCTGGCGCGGGCCGTGGAGGCCGAATTGCCGCCGCTCCGGCTCGAGAAAGCCCGCTTCCGCGTGGTGGTGGAGCCCCTGGCCGACGACCGCGGCGGACCCGCCGGCAAGGATCGGGTGGCGTTCGAGATCGCCACCAATCCGGGCGCGCCGTTCGGACCCTTGGACGCCATCGCCTCGGGGGGCGAGCTCGCCCGCTTCGCCCTGGCGCTGAAGGCCTCCCTGGCGGGCCGCGGCGGAACCGAGGCCGCGCCGCCGGTGATGATCTTCGACGAGGTGGACCAAGGCGTCGGCGGCGCCGTGGCCGACGCGGTCGGCCTGAGGCTGCGACGCCTTGCGCGGCAGGGCCAGGTCCTGGTGGTCACCCACAGCCCCCAGGTCGCGGCCCGCGCCGACACCCACTGGCGGGTCTCCAAGACCGGCGGCGACCACGTCGCCACCCGGGTCGAAACCTTGGGCGCCGAGGCGCGCGAGGAAGAGATCGCCCGCATGCTCGCCGGCGCCGTGGTCACCGCCGCCGCCCGCGCCGCCGCCAGGGCCCTGATGGATGCGTGAGGCGGATGTCGACACCCTGAGCGAAACCGAGGCCGCCGCCGAGCTGGAGCGGCTGGCGCGGGAGATCGCCGCTCACGACGCCCTTTATTATCGCGAAGAGGCGCCGACGGTCGGCGACGCCGAATACGACCTGCTCAAGCGCCGCAACGCCGCCATCGAGGCGCGTTTCCCCAATCTGCTGCGGCCGGATTCGCCTTCCTTGCGGGTCGGCGCGGCGCCCTCGACCCAGTTCGCCCCGGTCCGCCACCGGGCGCCGATGCTGTCGCTGGGCAACGCCTTCGCCGAAGCCGACGTGGTCGAGTTCGTCGCCCGCATCCGCCGCTTCCTGCGCTTGCCCGCTGAAGAGTCCCTGGCCTTCACGGCCGAGGCCAAGATCGACGGCCTGTCCGCCAATCTGCGCTACGAACGGGGCGTGCTGGTCCAGGGCGCGACCCGCGGCGACGGGGCGGTCGGGGAGGACATCACCGCCAACCTGCGCACCATCGCCGACATTCCGCACCGGCTGCAGGGGAGCGGCTGGCCCGAGCTGATCGAGCTGCGCGGCGAGGTCTACCTGGGCCATGCCGAGTTCGAGGCGATGAACGCCGCCTGTGCGGCCCGGGGGGAGAAGACCTACGTCAATCCGCGCAACGCCGCCTCCGGATCGCTGCGCCAGATCGATCCGACGGTGACCGCGTCGCGTCCGTTGCGGTTTTTCGCCTACGCCTGGGGGGACGCCAGCGCCCCCTTCGCCACGACCCAGAGCGAAGCGCTGCGGCGTCTCGCCGAGTGGGGGATGCGCACCAATCCCCTGACCCGGCGGGTGGAGGACGTCGACGGCCTACTGGCGATCTACCGTACACTGATGAACGACCGGGCCGGCCTCGGCTACGACATCGACGGGGTGGTCTACAAGGTCGATCGGCTGGACTGGCAGGAGCGGCTGGGCTTCGTCAGCCGCGAACCCCGTTGGGCCATCGCCCACAAGTTTCCGGCCGAGCAGGCGACCACGCGGCTGGAGGACATCGAGATCCAGGTCGGCCGCACCGGCGCCCTGACTCCCGTCGCCAAGCTCGTCCCCGTGTTCGTCGGCGGCGCCACCGTGCGCAACGCGACCTTGCACAATGGCGACGAGATCGCCCGCAAGGACGTCCGCATCGGCGACACGGTGATCATCCAGCGCGCGGGCGACGTGATCCCGCAAGTGGTGGGCCCGGTCCTGGCCGACAGGCCAGAGGGCGCCGTCCCTTACGTCTTCCCCACCCATTGCCCGTGCCCGTTGCACACCGAGGTCGCCAGGGAGACCACGGCGGGCGGGATGGAGACGGTGGTGCGCCGCTGCAGCGGCGAATTCGCCTGCCCGTTCCAGCGCATCGAGCACCTGAAGCATTTCGTCTCCCGCAGAGCCTTCGACATCGAGGGGTTGGGCGAGAAACAACTGAGCGCCTTCTTCGACGAGGGCCTGGTCAAGGAGCCGGCCGACATCTTCCGCCTGGCTCGCAGCGAGGAAGCCCTGGCGGCCCTGCGCGAGCGCGAAGGCTACGGGGAGACCTCGATCCGCAACCTGGCCGCCGCCATCGAGGCGCGGCGGACCATCACGCTGGAGCGCTTCATCTATGCGCTCGGCGTCCGTCATGTCGGCGAGCAGACCGCGACCCTCCTGGCTCGCGCGGTCGGGTCCAAGGACCGGTTCCTGGACCTGGCCTTGCAGGCCTCGTCCGAGCGGCCCGGCGCCGGCCATTTCGCGCTGGAAGCCATCGAGAAGCTGGGACCGGTCAACCTGGCCGCCCTGGTCGACTATGGCCGCGCCGGCGCCCTGGAGGATCCGTGGCCGGAAGCGCCGCTGGCGGAGAAGATCGGCCGCGCCGCGCCGCGCCTCGGCAAGGCGGTGCGCGACCTCCTGGCCGAGCGGTTCGGCACGTGGGCGGCCTTCGCCGCGGCGGTGCGCGACGCGGCGACGGCCGCGCCCGGTCCGCATTTTCAGGAACTGGCCGGCATCGGCGGCGTCGGCCCAGTGGCGGCGCGCAGCCTGGCCGAATTCTTCGCCGAGGATCACAACCGCGGCATGGTCGAACGTCTGGCCGAACAGCTATCTGTCCAGGACGCGGAGGCGGTGCGGCGCGACACGGCGGTGGCCGGCAAGACCGTGGTCTTCACCGGCGCCCTCGAACGGATGACCCGCGACGAGGCCAAGGCCCAGGCCGAGCGCCTGGGGGCCAAGGTGGCGTCCTCCGTGTCGAAGAAGACCGACATCGTGGTGGCGGGACCGGGCGCGGGCTCCAAGCTGAAGACCGCCGCCGAACTGGGCCTTCAGGTCCTCACCGAGGATGAGTGGTTGGGTTTGATCGGCGCGGGCTGAACCCTTCCCCGATCGAAGCGTTCCCGGCGGTTTCCCGCCATCGAGGGACGCCCATGCGACGCCCGCTTCTGTTCTGCACCTTGGCCGCCGCCCTGATCGGCGCGGTCGCGTCCGCCAAGCCGGCGGTCCGTCAGCCCGTCGCCTCTCCCATTGCGGGACTGTGGAAGCTGCCGGACGACAATGTGGTGGTCCGGATCGCGCCCTGCGGCCGTTCGCTTTGCGGAACCCTGGTCTCGGCCGACAAGCTGAAGGCCAATCCGCACCTCAAGGACAAGATGAACAAGAACGCCGCCCTGCGGGGCCGGCCCCTGAAGGGGCTGCCGCTGCTGACCGGCTTCACCGGCGGCCCGTCGAAATGGAAGGACGGAAAGGTCTACAACCCGGACGACGGCCGCACCTATAAGAGCGAGCTGACCCTGACCGATCCCGATACCCTGGACCTCAAGGGTTGTGTGGTGAAGCCGCTGTGCAAGTCCAAGACCTTGACGCGGGTGCGCTGAAGCCGCCCACTCTCGTCAAAAGGAGAGAAACGCCATGAGAATCCTGCCGGTCTTCGCCGCCCTGACCGCGCTCGCCGCCGCTCCCGCCTACGCGGCCTCGCCCGCCGAGGGCCTGTGGCGCACCCCGAGCTTCAACGGCGAGGTGCTGGTCTCGGCCTGCGACCAGGGCGCCCTGTGCGGAAAGATCGTCACCTCCGACCGCATCAAATCGGACCCGACCCTGACCGACACCAAGAACAAGGACGCGGGCCTGAGGTCGCGCCCGCTGAAGGACCTGCCGATCCTGAAGGGCTTCACCGGTGGACCGGCGGAATGGAAAGGCGGCAGCGTCTACAATCCCGAGGACGGCGGAACCTATAAGGGGTCGATCAAGCTGGTCGACGCCGACACCCTGAAGCTGACCGGCTGCATCGTCTTTCCGCTGTGCAAGACCCAGGAATGGCATCGGATCAAGTGAGCAACGCTTCCGCTCCCGCTACTTTGGGCGGAGCTGGGCGGCTATAGCGGGGCGCAGACCTTTTCCAGCCATCCCCGCACGTCGGGCTCCACCTGCGGCCCGACCGCGGCCAGCACCCGAGCGTGGTAGGCGTCCATCCACCCGCGCTCGCCGGCGTCGAGCAGATCGAGGTCGATCAGCCGCCGGTCGATCGGGGCCAGCGTCAGGGTCTCGAACCCCAGCATCGGCCGCTCTCCGCCGGCGATCTCGCTCGCGGGTGAGACCACCTGCAGGTTCTCGATGCGGATGCCGTAGGCGCCCGTCTTGTAATAGCCGGGCTCGTTGGAGACGATCATCCCCGGCTGCAGCGGCGTGTTGTCGGGCCGCTTGGCGATCCGCTGCGGCCCCTCGTGGACGCCGAGGTAGGACCCCACCCCGTGGCCGGTGCCGTGGTCGAAGTCAAACCCCGCCTGCCACAGCGGCCCTCGCGCCAAGACGTCGAGGGCCGAGCCGGTGGTCCCGGCAGGGAAGCGCACCCGGGCCAGGGCGATATGACCCTTCAGCACCAGGGTGAAACGCTGGCGCATCTCCGCGGTCGGCTCGCCCACGGCCACGGTCCGGGTCACGTCCGTGGTCCCGTCCAGGTACTGGGCCCCGGAGTCCACCAGCACCAGTTGGCCGGGCTCCAGCCGCCGGTTGGTGCGGCGGGTCGGGCGGTAATGGACGATCGCGCCATTGGCGCCGGCGCCGGCGATGGTGTCGAAGGACAGGTCCTTCAGCGCCCCGGTGGCCTCGCGGAAAGCCTCCAGCCGAGTGACCAGCTCGACCTCGTCCGGCAGGCTGGCTTGCGCGTCGGTGGAAAGCCAGTGCAGGAACCGGCTGAGCGCCGCTCCGTCGCGGGCGTGGGCGCGCCGCGCGCCCTCGACCTCCACGGCGTTCTTGCAGGCGCGGGGCAGGGCGGTGGGATCGGGGCCGGGCGTCACCTCGGCTCCGGCCGCCTTCAGGATGTCGAAGTACCAGGACGAGGACTGGGCCGGATCGACCAGCACCCGGCGGCCGCCGAGTTCGGCCAGGGCGGTCGGCAGGACGTCGGGGGACTGGAGCTGCACCTGGTTTCCCAGCCAGGCGGGCAGCTCCGCCGTCACCTTGACCGGATCGAGGAACAGCCGGGCCGATCCGTCGGCGTTCAGGATCGCCTGGCCGAGAGGCAGGGGGGACCGGATCACGTCCCCCCCGCGGATATTGAACAGCCAGGCGATGGAGGCCGGCGCGGTGATCACCGCCGCGTCCGTTCCGGCCGCCGCAAGGCTCGCGCCGATCCGTGCGCGCTTGGCCGCCGAATCTTCGCCGGCGAAGTCGAGCGGGTGCGGGACTACCGGCGCGGCGGGTTGGCGGGGGCGGGCGTCCCAGGCCGCGTCCAGGGGGTTGGCGTCCACCGCCTTCAGACGCGCGCCGGCGCGGGCGGCGGCCTGCTCCAGACGGGCCAGGGTGTCGGGGCTGTGCAGCTTGGGGTCGTAGCCGATCACCTGGCCGGGCTTGGCCGCGTCCTCCAGCCAGGCCCCGACCCCGCCGTCGACCAGGTCGCGGGTTTCGAACAGGGCGGCGTCCACCTGGTCCCTGACCTGAAGGGTGTAGCGGCCGTCCACGAACACGGCGGCCCGGTCGGCCATGACCACGGCCGCCCCGGCCGAACCGGTGAAGCCGGTGGCCCAGGCCAGGCGCTCGTTGGCGTCGGGCAGGTATTCGTTCTGGTGTTCGTCCTCGTGGGGGATCAGGAAGCCGTCCAGACCCTGCCGCGCCATCTCGGCGCGGATCAGCGGGAGGTGCTTGGGCCCGAAGGAGGGGTCGGCGTGCTCGTCGAAGGTCTGGCGCATGATGGGCTAACTAAGCGCGCGCGGGCCCCGGTGCAAAGGGCGCGGCATGCGCGAAGCGGTCTCGGTGCGATTTGGTCGGGCCTGGGCGCGAAAATCTGCGGCCGAGCCTTCCGAACCGACCCGGAGACGCCATATTCGTCCTCTACACGAACGCGTGATCGCGGCGACGGCCCTGTGGCCCTGCGCGAATCTTTCGGAATTCAGGGGACACGGTGGCGGAAGCCCTCAAAGAGGCGATGCGAAGGCTATGGATCGCCCTAGGCCTCGTGCTGATGGGCGTGGGCCTCATCGGCGTATTCCTGCCGACGCATCTGTTGGGCGTGTTCCTGGTCCTGGGCCTGACGCTGGTGCTCAGGAACTCGGCCAGCGCGCGACGGCGGTTCGTGAAGATGCATCGCCGCCATCCCCGCTGGGTCCACCCCCTGCGACGGCTGCTGCGCCGAAAGCCGGAGGTCTGGCCAGTACTCTGGCATGAGACGCTGAGGGCCGAACGGCTGCTGCCGCCCCGCTTCCGGCGGTTGAGGCGGTGGCGGCGGGGCTGGCGGAGCCAGCGAATAGACTAGGGCTTGCCTACTGCAGCCGTTCGGCCAGTTGCCCGATCGCCTGGTCGATCAGCGGGTCCTTCTTGGCCCCGGCGATGCGGGCCGCCAGAACCGTTTCGGCGATATTGGCGGCCATTTCGCCAGCGGCAGCCTTCACGTCCGCGGCGGCCTGGGCCTCGGCGGTGGCGATACGGCGGTCGGCCAGTTCGGTGCGGCGCACGATCTGCTCTTCCAGCCGGACCTTGGCCTCGGCCTCCATCCGGCGGGCCTCCGCCTCGGCGTCGGCCAACATCTGGCGGGCCTGGACCTCGACCTCTTCGCGGCGGGCCTTGAGCGAAGCCAGCAGGGCCCGGGCCTCGTCGCGCAGGCGCGTCGCCTCGTCGAGGGCGGCCTGGATCTTGCCGGCGCGGGCATCGAGCGCCTTGGCCGCCGCGTTGGGCACCTTCAGGAACACCAACAGGCCAAAGAACAGCACGAGGCCGACGGCGACCCAGACTTCGGCTTCCCGCAACAGTTCCATCGGCTTCGTCTATCCCTAGCTTAGGCGCGGCCGGCGGCCAGCGCCTGTTCGAGTTCGGCGGACGAGGCCGCCGTTCCCGTCAGTTTCTCGGCGATGACGGCCGCGGTTTCGGCCGCGATCGCCTGCACATGGGCCATGGCCTGGTCGCGCGAGGCCCGGATCGAGGCCTCGGCGGCGGCGAGCTTTTCACCCAGCTGGGCTTCCAGCGCGCCTTGACGCTCGGCCGCTTCCGCCGCCGAACGGGCCTTGGCTTCCGCCGCGGTCCGCGCCGCCCGGTTGCGGGCCTCGGTCATCTCGGCGTCCGCCGCGGCAGTCTCGGCTTCGGCCTGGTCGCGCAGGGCGCGGGCCTCGGCCATGTCGCCGGCGATGCGCTGGTCGCGCGCCTCCATGGTCCCGCCCACCTTGGGCAGGAACACCTTGGCGAGCACTAAGTAGAGCACCAGGAAGATGAACAGCAGCCAGACGATCTGGCCCGGCCAGTACTCGTAACGGAGCTGCGGCAGGCCGCCCTGATGTTCGGGGGCCTGCGTCGTTTCCGTGGTCTGGCCGGCCGACCCGGCGGGCGCGGCGGTCTCTGCCATGAGCTGGACTTACGAAAACAGGATCAGGAAGGCCACGACGAGGGCGAAGATGCCCAGCGCTTCGGTCAGGGCCATGCCGAGGAACAGCATCGGGCGCTCGCCGGCCGCGGCCGACGGATTGCGCAGGGCGCCGTTCAGATAGTTGCCGAACAGGATGCCGAGGCCGATACCGGCGCCGATCATGCCCAGCATGGCCAGGCCGGCCCCGATGTATTTGGCGGCTTGTGCGTCCATTGGAAAATCCCCTTTCAGATCAGTTGGATGGATGTGTCGTGATTAGTGGCTGTGAAGATTCACGACGTCGTTGAGATAGACGCAGGCCAAGGCGGCGAAGACGAATGCCTGCAGGAAGGCGACGATGAACTCGAGGGCGAGCAGCGCCACGACGCTGCCGAGCGCAAGGCCCGCGCCGCCCAGACCCAGAGTGGCGATACCGCCCGCCAGGCCCAGGAGGCCCAGGCTGACCACGAAACTGCCGAAGATGTTCAGCACCACGTGGCCGCCGATCATGTTCCCAAACAGCCGCAGCGCCAGGGTCAGGGGGCGGACCAGGAAGGAGATGATCTCGATGGGGATCATCAGGATCAAGAGGTACCAGGGCACGCCCGACGGCACGAACAGCTTGAAGAAGCCGAGCCCGTTCTTGGCGAAGCCGACGATCAGCACGATGGCGATGGTCAGGAGCGCCAGCGTCAGGGTCACCGCCAACTGCGAGGTGGGGGTGAAGACGACGATGAACATGCCGAGCAGGTTCATGGTCATGATGAAGGCGAACAGGGTGAAGACGAAGGGAAAGTACTTCTTGCCGTCGTGGCCGATGATGGAGTCAGCGAGGTCGTTGACCAGCAAGTAGAGGCTCTCGCCCACTGACTGCAGCCGGCCGGGCACCACCGCCCCCTTGGCTGTGGCGAGGGCGAAGAATCCGCAAACGGCGACGGCGGCGATCAGCATCGCCAGCACCGAATTGGTGATCGACAGGTCCACCCCGGCCACGGTCGGCAGCTCCAGCACGCGCTGGATCTGGAACTGGTGCATGGGGTCGATCGCGGAAGCCATGTCGCCGTCAAACCTTCATCTCAAGCCCGCGGCCCGCCGAGCGGACCATCGTCGTCGTCTTCGTCGTCGAACGGGACCGAAGGCGCCGGGCCCCCCGTCTTCGTCTGCTCCGACACGCTCATCCGCCCGGCGGACCGGGCGATCGCGAACACCGAAACGCCGGTCCCCAGAAGGACTCCGACGATCAGCCCCCACGGGGAGGTTCCCACCAACCGGTCGACGAGCCAGCCCAGCCCGAGACCGCCCAGGACGCCGCCGACCAGTTCAGCGATCAGCCTGTAGCCCGCCCCCGAACCCTCGGTATCGAACCGCATCGGCTTGCGCGTCTGCCGTGCGACCGCGGCGTCGAACCGTTCGTCGAAGCGCTTCAGCGCCTCTTCGCGCGAGTCGTCAGACTTGGCCATGAGGGCGGATACGCGTTGACCGTCGCGGGTCCGCTTGCGCGGCCCACCTTGAAAACGGGCGGAACCTATAGGCGCCCGCCCCCGGCGTCAAGCCGAATGCCCTACAGCTTACGAGCTGATTCTATTGCAGTTTTACGGCGGAGCTGGAGATGGCCAGCGGTTATGCGCCGGCCGCGGCCAGGGCTTCCTTCACCGGCAGCACATCGAAGCCCGCGGCGCGGGCGCTGGCGAGGGCGTGTTCCAGCATCGCCGGGGTGCAGCCATAGGGGCTGGGGTCGTCGGAGACGTCGTGGCTGAAGAACACCAGCCACCCTTTCTGGACCTTGGCCGCCTCGATCCACCGCTGCACCGTGGCGGCCCGCCAGGAGCGGCGCTCCAGGGGAATGGCCTTGAGCTGGGCCAGGTCGGTGACCGCGCCGTTCACCCCGGGGTGGATCCCCCGGCTGGACGGATAGCGCCCGGCCATCAGCCGCTTGGTGCGCGCGCAGAGCTGGCCATAGGGGTAGGCGAAGCTGAACGTCCCCGCATCCGGCCCCAGGGCTTCGCGCAGGAAGATGGAGTTGCGGTCGAGGTCGTCGGTCAGCAGTTCGGAACGGATGAACGGACTGGGCTCGTGGCTGAAGCTGTGGCAGCCGATCTCGTGACCGGCGGCGGCAATCTCGCGCAGGGTCTGTTCGTCGAAATAGTCGAGCCCGTCGACCTGTCGGCCGCAGAAGTCCCCGGCGGCGTAATAGGTCGCCTTGGCGCCGAACCGGTCCAGGATCGGGCCGCCGACCGTCCAGGCCGAGATCGGGAAGTCGTCGAAGCTGAAGCTGGCCACAGGACGCACGAGGGTCAGGCGCACCGGTTTGACCGTGACCCGGCGGGCGGCGAAGGCGCTGAGGCGATAGGCGAAGCTCATGACCCGCTCAACATGCGCCTCGACGGTTACAGTCGTGTGCATGGCGAGGGTTAATTCCCGATCGCGCCCGGAAAACGGGCGACCGTTAGGGAAGCGCTTGCTATTGCGCCGCCAGGGCTTCCGCCTGACGCAGGTCCACCGACACCAGCTGCGACACGCCGCGTTCGGGCATGGTGACGCCGAACAGGCGGTCCATCCGCGACATGGTCACCGGGTTGTGGGTGATGGCGATGAAGCGGGTCTCGGTTCGCCGCCGCATCTCGTCCAGCATCCGGCAGAAGCGGTCGACGTTGGCGTCGTCCAGCGGCGCGTCCACCTCGTCCAGCACGCAGATCGGGGCCGGATTGGCTAGGAACACCCCGAAGATCAGGGCCGTGGCGGTCAGGGCCTGCTCGCCGCCGGACATCAGGGACATGGCCGCCAGCCGCTTGCCCGGCGGGCAGGCGTAGATCTCCAGCCCCGCCTCCAGGGGATCGTCGGACTCCACCAGTTTCAGCTCGGCCTGGCCGCCTTCGAACAGGGTCTGGAACAGGGCCTTGAAGCCGTGGTGGATCACCTCGAAGGCCGCCAGCAGTCGCTCGCGTCCCTCGGCGTTCAATTCCTCCACCGCCCCGCGCAGGCGGCTGATGGCGCCGGCGAGGTCGGTGCGTTCGGCCCGCATGGCCTCCAGCCGGAGGGCGTGTTCGCTCGCCTCCTCCTCGGCCCGCAGATTGACCAGGCCCAGGTTTTCGCGGTCGCGCTCCAGCTTGGCGATGCGCGCCTCCACGCCGGCGGGGTCGGCGAGGGCCTTCTTGGCCTCCTCGGCGATAGTCTCCGCCAGCTCTTCGGGCTCCAGCTTGGCGGTCTGGCGCACCTGTTCGGCATTGGCCTCCAGCCGTTCGTCGGCGGCCTCCAGCCGGGCGCCCGCGGCGGCGCGAGCCTCGCGCGCCGCGCCGGCGGCAGCCTCGGCGGCGCGCGCGATACGGTCGGCGGTCCCCGCCGCGGTTTCAGCCTGGGCCAGGGCGTCGGCGGCCCTGGCCCGCCGCGCCTCGGCGGCGGCCAGCTCGTCCATCAGCTTTGCGCGGCGTTCGACCATGGCCAGGGGCGCCTCCCGTGCGGCCGACAGGCGGGCGTCGAGGGTCTTGCGGTGGGCGACAAGGTCGAGCTGGCGGGCCCCGGCGGCCTTGGTTCGCCGGCCCCACTCCTCCTGCTCCTTGCGGATGGCTTCGCGGCGCCGCAGGCGGGTCTCCCGCTCGCGGCGCTCCGCTTCCAGGGTGAAGCGGGCCTTGTTCTCGGCCTCGCGCGCCGCGCCGGCGGCGGACCGGGCGCCGGCCAGTTCGGGGGAGACGTCGGGCACCGCCCCGTGGGGGGCGGCGGCTTCGGCGGCCGCCAATACCGCTTCGGCTTCCGCCGCCTCGGCTTCGGCGGGGGCGAGGGCGGTTTTGGCCTCCGCAAGTTCGGCGGCGAAGCGGGCGATGGTCTCGTCCAGGGACTGGGCGCGGGCGTCGCGGCGGGCGGCCTCGCGGGCGTGGCGTTCGACCGCCTCCCGCGCCGTCCCCACCGCCCGTTCCGCCGCCGGCGGGGCCTGGCGGGCCTGGGCCAGGGCGCCGTCCGCGGCGCGGACGCGCTGGGCGGCCTCCGCATGGGCCTTGGCGGCGGCGTCGACGCCGGGGGCGAGCCGCGCGATCTCGGCGTCCAGCTCCTGCAGCCGCGCCCGCTGGGCCAGCCGTTTGGCGGCGGGCTTGGGCGCCTCGGCCCTCGCGGTGAAGCCGTCCCAGCGCCACAGGTCGCCTTCGCGCGACACCAGCCGGGCGCCGATGAGCAGGGTCTTCTGCAGCCGGTCGCCGTCGGCCCGGTCGACCAGGGCGGTCATGGCCAAGCGCGCGGCCAGGGCCGGCGGCGCCTTGACCAGAGGGGCCAGAGGCGTCGCTCCGGCCGGCCAGACGGGGGCGGCCGCCGGGGCCCCGCCCCAGAAGGCCGGCGCGCGAGCGTCCAGGGCGGCATCGAGGTCCTCGCCCAGGGCGGCCGCCAGGGCGGCCTCGTAACCCCGGTCGGGGGAGACGGCGTCGAGGGCCGGCGGATAGGCGGATTTCTTGGCGGTCTGGCCCAGCTGGACCAGGCCCTGCGCCTCGGAGCGCAGCCGGCGCAGCTCGTCCTCGGCCTTGCGGGCGGCGTCGCGGGCCGAGGCCTCGGCGGCGGCGGCGGCGGCGCGTTCGGCCTCAGCCGCCTCCACGGCGGCGCGGGTCTTGGCGAGGGCGGCGAGGGCGGCTTCGAAGGCGGTCCTGGCGGCTTCGGCTTCGGGATCGATCTCCGCCGAAAGGGCGGCGCGGTCGGCCTTGGCCGCCTCCAGGGCCCGGTCGGCGCGGGCGACGCGGGCGAGGACGTCGTCCAGCCGGGCCGCGGTGGCCCGACGGCGGGCGGCGGCCTGCTCGACCTTTTCGGCGGCGGCGCGGCGGCGGGCGGCCTCGGCGGCCGCTTCCCCGGCCAGCCGCTCGACCTCGGCGTCGGCGGCGCCGCGGGCGCCTTGGGCGGCGGCCAGGGCGGCTTCCAGTTCCGGCGTCCGTTCCGGCGCGGCGGCGATGGCGGCCTCCAGTTCGGACAGGTCGGCGGCCAGCCGCTCCAGCACGCCCGCCGCATCCTCGACGATATGGCCCTCGCGCGCATGGTCGGCGTCGACGCGGACGATGTCGGCTTCCAGCCGGGCCACTTCGGCGTCCATCTGGGCGGCCTCGCGCTCGACACGGTCGCGCTCGATGGCCAGCCTCTGCAGCACCGCCCCGGCGATCTGCTCCTCCTCGCGCAGGGGTTTCACGGCTTCGCCGGCGGCCAGGGCGGTCGTCTCGGCCTGGGCGGCGTCGCGGACGGCGGCCTCCACTGCCGCCTCGGCGGCCCGCAGCTCTCCCTGGGCCGCGGTGCGGATGTTGCGGGCGTCGAGCCACTTGGCGTAGAGGGCCGCGCCCTGGAGCGCGCGCAGTTCGGCCGCCACGCGCTTGTAGACCTCGGCCTGACGCGCCTCGCGCCGCAGGCGGCTGTGGGCCGAGTCCAGTTCCCGGGTGACGTCGTCCAGACGCAGGAGGTTGGCCTCCGCCGCCTTCAGCCTGAGGTCGGCCTCGTGACGGCGGGTGTAGAGGCCCGAGACCCCGGCCGCCTCCTCCAGGATGCGCCGCCGGTTGGAGGGTTTGGCCGCGATCAGTTCGGAGATCTGGCCCTGCCGCACCAGGGCCGGGGAATTGGCCCCGGTGGAGGCGTCGGCGAACAGCAACTGGACGTCGCGGGCGCGGGCCTCGACCCCGTTCACCCGATAGGTCGAGCCCGAGCCCCGGTCGATGCGGCGGCTGACCTCCAGGGTTTCGTAGCCGTTGAACTGGGCGGGCGCCCGGCGGTCGGTATTGTCGATGGTCAGGACCACTTCGGCGTGGTTGCGGGCGGGGCGCGCGCTGGTCCCGCCGAAGATCACGTCGTCCATGCCTTCGGCGCGCATGGCCTTGGCCGAGCTCGCGCCCATCACCCAGCGCAGGGCTTCCAGCAGGTTCGACTTGCCGCAACCGTTCGGGCCGACGACCGCGGTCAAGCCGGGTTCGATCCGGAACTCGATCGGATCAACGAAGGACTTGAAGCCCGAAAGGCGCAGCTTCTGGAAGTGCACCGGCGTTAGGTCCCTCCAGGCGTCTCTATTTCAGCAGGGGGGCGAGGGCGGCGTCGAGCTGAGCCATGCTGATCTCGCCGCCGTTATAGACGCTGCCGGCCAGGGTTTGGCCGTCCAGCTTCTTGCCGTTCACCGTGAAGCTGGGGGTGCCGGTGATGTTGTCCTTCTTGATCGCCGCATCCACCCGCTCGTTCAGCGCCTTCAGCCCGGCCTCGTCCTGGATGCACTTGGTGACCTGGTCCTCGGTCATGCCGACGCCTTTGCCGATCCTGAACAGCACGCCGCGCGGGTCGTTGTAGAGTTCGGCCTGGCTGTGGAAGATCGCGTCGATGACACTGAAATATTTATCCTTTCCGGCGCAGCGGGCGACCAGAAAGCCGGCCGCGGCGACGCTGGCCGGGGGCGTCAGGAACTCGCGGAACACGTAGTGGACCTTGCCGGTGTCGACGTACTTGGCCTTGAAGGCGGGGAAGACCTCCTCGTTGAAGGCCGCGCAGTGCGGGCAGGTCACCGAAGCCCACTCGGTCACCGTCACCTTGGCGTTGGGATTGCCGAGCTCCATCTCGGTCCCGCCGCTCGCCGCGCCGCCCTTGGGGCCGCAGGCGGATAGCAGGCTTACCGCCGCGGCGGCGATGATCCATCCGGTGAAGACGCGCATTGGAAAGGCTCCGCGAGGTCGCAATCATCAAATCTGCCCCGATTCCAGCCGGCCAGGCCAGAGAAGGGGCGTCCCGGATAGTGTCCTAATTTGAAGCGACGCGCTCGGCCAGTTCCAGCCCCGGGTCTTCGTCGTGCTACAGATGGGCCGATCCGCCGCGGCGGGGGGCGTTCGGGCGCCATGGGATCACACGGCATCGAGGCAGGACAGGGTTGGCGCACAGGGGAGGTTAGGTGATGTACGAGGCGATAAAGAAAATCCTACTCGTTGAGCTTCCTTCGTTAGATATCGTTCTGAAAATTCCGCTTACATTTATAATAATCGCTATAAGTATATTTATCCTTGTGGCCCTGTGGAGGGACCCGCTTCGCGCTTCCGCCTTGAATCCCGCGGCGGCCGCACGACTCGAAAGGGGAACCCAGGCTTTCTTCGACAGTAGCGGTCAGTTCGCCCCGGACCGCGCGGTCGTGTTCGGAACCGCGAAGGATATCGTCCGGCGAATGAAGACCGATCCCAATGTGTTCCAGAACATCGACGTGGAAATCGAGGCCAGGAAAAGGGCGGACAACAACTGGAAGTTCGCGAACGAACTTTCGGCGGGAAAGGCGCTCGTGAACGCTCTGGGCCTCGATGTCGACACCCCCACGGAAAACAAGATTTTCCTTCAGATGCCGCTGCCCACCGGGGCGAAGGCTGTGCAGCCGGCGCCGGCTGCAGCCCCAAAAACGAATTAGAACGCTATGGGGTCCGGCCTATTTGCCGCCGAGCAGGGGGTCGATCGCCGCGCTGAGGGCGGCCAGGGTCTGCTCGCCTTCGAGCTTGGTCTTGCCGATGACGAAGGTCGGGGTCGACTGGATCTTGCCGACGTTGAACGCCGCCTCGACCCGGGTGTTGAAGGCGTCCAGGGCGGCCTTGTCCTCGATGCAGGCCTGGGCCTTGGCTTCGTCCATTCCCCCGACCTTGGCCGCCTCCAGCAGCCAGGCCTTGGCGTCCCGGGTCTGGTAGAGTTTGTCCTGGCCGTGGAACAGGGCGTCGAGCACGGGGAAATATTTGTCGGCCGGGGCGCAGCGGGCGACCAGGAAGCCCGCCGCGGCCAGTTCCGCCGGATCGGTCGGGAACTCGCGGAAGACGTAGAGCACCTTGCCGGTATCGACGTACTTGGCCTTGAAGGCCGGGAACACCTCATTGTTGAACCGCCCGCAGTGCGGACAGGTGACCGAGGCGTACTCGATCACCGTCACCTTGGCCGAGGCCTTGCCCATCGACTTCTCGCCGGAGTCGGCCATGGCGGCGGGCGCCGCGACCATGACGGCGAGCAGGATGGCGGCGGTGCGGAGGAAGCGCGGCGTGACCATGGTTTCAGCTCACCTGACGAAAGCGACGAGACCAAGGCGTGAACCTCGCCCGGCGAGGCTTGTCAATCTGAAGGGGAGGCCGGGACCTCAGGGCTGGCGCAGGACCGCCCGGCCGAGTTTCATCAGCGCGTCCTTCAAGGCCCCGTCAGGGGCTTCGGCCAGCCCTTGCGCCAATTCCGCCTCCAGGGCCGCGTCGAGGGGCCCGATCTTGCGTCGCCGCGCCTGGGCGACGGCGGCCGGGCCGGCGGTCGCGGCGCCGGCGCGCACGGGTCCCTGCACGATCCGCAGCTTGGTCACCGCCTCGGTCCCCAGGTAGAGGTTCACCCGGGCCAGGATCTCCGGCGCCTGATGCTGGACCAGGGCCGCAGCCGGCCCGTCGACCTTGATCTCCAGGACCGACCCGCCGCCGCGCTGTTTGACTAGCTTCACCGGCTCGGTGCGCTTGGCCAGGGTCTCGCCGACGATCTCGCGCCAGCGCAGGTTCAAGGGCCCTGCGCCGGGGCCGAACCGCTGTTCCAGGGCCTTGAGGAATTTCGCCAGCTGCCGCCCGGCGGGAGGCGGGGGCGGCCGCGCCGGCCGCGACCGGCGGGTCGCCAGGATGCGGGCGGTCTCGTCGGGAGAGGGCAGGTTGCGGCTCATCCCCTTGACCTTACCGCCCCGGAGCCTTCACCACCACGCCTGACAGCGAGGTCTTGCTTGAACACCCGGTCCCTGCGCCGCGCCCTGCTTTCCTGGTACGACGCCAACGCCCGGCGCCTGCCCTGGCGCGTGGGGCCGGCCGACCGCCGCGCCGGGGTGCGGCCCGACCCCTACCGGGTGTGGCTGTCCGAAGTGATGCTGCAGCAGACCACCGTGCCCCACGCCACCCCCTATTTCCTCGGCTTCACCGAACGCTGGCCCACGGTCTCGGCCCTGGCCGCAGAGGAGGACGGGGCGGTGATGAGCGCCTGGGCGGGCCTGGGCTACTACGCCCGCGCCCGCAATCTCCTGACCTGCGCCCGCGCGGTGGCGTCGGACCACGGCGGGGTCTTCCCCGACACAGAGGAAGGGCTGCGGGCCCTCCCCGGCGTCGGCGCCTACACGGCCGCCGCGGTGGCGGCCATCGCCTTCGACCGGGCCGCCAACGTGGTCGACGGCAATGTCGAGCGGGTGATGGCCCGGCTGTTCGCGGTGGAGACGCCGCTTCCCGACGCCAAGCCCGAACTGAAGGCCCTGGCGGCGAGCCTGGTCGCGGATGACCGGCCCGGCGACTGGGCCCAGGCGCTGATGGACCTCGGGGCCACGGTCTGCCGGCCCAGGCAGCCCCTTTGCGACCGCTGCCCCGTGGCCGCCGCTTGCGCCGCACTGAAGACCGGTGCGCCGGAAAATTATCCCCGCAAGAACGCCAAGGCCGACAGGCCCCGTCGCCATGGGGCGGCCTATCTGGCCATCCGCAAGGGCGAGGCGGCCCTGGTGCGCCGCCCGGCCAGGGGCCTGCTCGGCGGCATGCTGGCCCTGCCCACCAGCGACTGGCGCGCGGCGCCGTTCAATCCGGCGGAGGCCAAGCGCGCCGCGCCCGTCGCGGCGGATTGGCGGAGCATGGGCGAGATCGAACACGTCTTCACCCACTTCGCCCTGACCTTGCAGGTCTGGCGGGCGGAGGTTTCGGGCGAGGTCGACGGCGCGATCTGGACGCCCCTGGCCGAGGCCGGAGCGGGATTGCCCAGCGTGTTCCTCAAGGCCTTGAGGCGGGGGATGGCGCTGATCTGATCTTCCGCCTTCCCCGATTTGCAGGGGAGGAGAAAAGCCTAGGCGATCCCCGCCCGGATCTTGGCGCGCAGGCCGTCGATCGGCGCCAGGCCGCGGTCGGTCTTGATATGCCAGAAGGTCCAGCCGTTGCAGGCGGGGGCGTCGTCGACCAGGGCCCCCAGCTTATGGATCGAACCGGACAGGTCGCCGGCCACCAGGCTGCCGTCGGCGCGGACCTGGGCGCGGCGCTTGCCCTTGGGGCACCACAGCTCGTCCCCGGGCTGCAGCAGGCCGGCTTCCAGCACCATGCCGAAGGGGATGCGCGGCTCGGCCCGCTTGGAGCCGGTGATGGCCAGGTTGTCGATCGAGGTCGGGATCACCGCGGCGATCCGGGCGCGGGCGAGCCTGACGTAGGTTTCCTCGCGCTCGATGCCGATGAAGCGGCGCCCCAGCCGCTTGGCCGCGGCGCCGGTGGTGCCGACGCCGAAGAAGGGATCCAGGACCAGATCGCCCGGCCGGGTGGAGGCCAGGATGACCCGGTGCAGCAGGGCCTCCGGCTTCTGGGTCGGATGGCCCTTGTCGCCGTTCTCGTCCTTCACCCGCTCTTCCCCGGTGCACAGGGGCAAGGTCCAGTCGGAGCGCATCTGCAGGTCGTCGTTGGCGACCTTCAGGGCGTCGTAGTTGAAGGTGTAGCGGCGCTGGCCCCGCGATTTGGCCGCCCAGATCAGGGTCTCGTGGGCGTTGGCGAAGCGGGTGCCCTTGAAGTTCGGCATCGGATTGGATTTGCGCCACACCACGTCGTTCAGCAGCCAGAACCCCAGGTCCTGCAGCGTCGATCCGACCCGGAAGATGTTGTGGTAGCTGCCGATCACCCACAGCGTGCCCTCGTCCTTGAGCACTCGGCGGCATTCGCCCAGCCAGGCGCGGGTGAAGGCGTCATAGGCCTCGAAGGAGGAGAACTGGTCCCAATGGTCGTCGACGGCGTCGACCTTGGAGTTGTCCGGCCGGTGCAGGTCGCCGCCCAGCTGCAGGTTGTAGGGTGGGTCGGCGAACACCAGGTCGACCGACCTGTCGGGCAGGCGCGACAGCGCTTCCAGGCAATCGGCGTGGATGATGGTCTCGGCGTCTCGGATCATGCGCCCCTCCGCAAGCGCGCAGGCTTGGCGGTTTAGGGTTAAGGGGCGGTGTACGGCCGTTGATTCCGTCAGGGAATCCAATCGGTTCTGGAACGAGGCTCAGACGGCCCTGGCCATCCTAGCCACCACGTCCGTGTCATAGGGCTTGGCGATGAACTGACCGTGGTCGGGGATATCCCTCGCCGCCGGGACCGGGCGGCCAGAGGTGATGATCAGGCGGATGTCAGGCCGTTGTTGGCGGACCCGCCGGGCCAGCTCCAACCCGTCGAAGGGGCCCGGCATGTTGATGTCGGTGAAAACCACCGAGATTTCAGGGTGTAGGCCGATCTGGGCGAGGGCGTCTTCGGCGTCGCACGCCTCCAGCATCTCGAACCCGGCGTCCTCCAGCTCCTCCATCGCGACAAAGCGCAGCATCGGCTCGTCGTCCACGACGAGAATTACGGTCTTGGCTGGTCCAACAAAAGCCATGTGTCGAAAACCGATCAGCTAATTGTTGGTTCCCGGCGACCAGATATTAATTCCAAATTTATCTTCGTTACTTCCCAGTAAATCGGGCTTAGACTGGAAAATTCAGCGCTTGAGTGAAGTATTGCCGGAACCTTTGCCGACGGCTTGCCGGGTTGGCGCCGGGACGGGCCGCGACGCCAGATAGGCGGCGATGTCGGTGATGTCCCTGGTCGTCAGATTGGCCGTCACCGGCTTCATCAGCGCGCTCATGGCGCCGTTGCGCGCACCCTGGCGGAAATCGTTAAGCTGGCGGGCGATATAGCTGGGGGATCGCCCCGCAAGGCCGGGGATCGCGCCGACCCCGTTCAGATCGGGTCCGTGGCAGGTGGCGCAGGCCAGGGTCTTTCCGCTGGCGCCGGTGGTGACCAGCATCTTGCCACGGGCCACCGCGCCAGGGGGAACATAGGCGGTGAAGCCGGAGTGCGGATCGCGCAGCATCTCGGTGTTCTTGCGGTTGACCGGGACTTCGACGATGCGTCCGGCGATCGGCTCGGAACCGGCTTTGGCGCCCTCTACGGGGAGAAGCAGGCCCGCCTCGTTGTCCACCTTCGGCGCCGTGGCCGATTCGACCACGCGGATCCAGGGCGTCCAGGGAATGGCGGAGAAATAGGCCGCGCTGGCGTTGATCTCGTCCTCGGTCATGGCCTTGGCCATGGCGACCATCAGGGCGGCGTTGGCCTTCAGCGGTTCGGCGCTGTGCCGGGCCCCGGTCTTCATGTCGTGCAGCTGCTCGACGATATAATCCTTCGGCAGGCCGGAGACGGGGGCGTTCTCCGTCCGTCCCTTGCCGTTCGGATAATGGCAAAGCGAGCAGGCCATTATGTTCCGCTTCGGGTCGCCCTCGGCGACGATCTTGGGCATGGGCGGGTGGTCGCCGGGAAACCAGTCGGCCGGCGCGGGCGTCCCGCGGACTTGGGTGTAGGTGAACTTTCCCTCTGAGCCGGGCAGGCTGTAGACCGTCCCGTCGTCAGGGATGACCGCCGCCGTGGCGTCGCCGTTCGGCGGAATGGCGTAGGCCCATTCCGGCTGTTGGCGCGGAGCTTTCTGGGCCGCCAGCCCGCCCTCGACGGCGAAAACGCTGGCGACCGCCGCAGCGCAGCCCGCCGTCGCCAGTGCGTTCGAGAATTTTTTCATCCTGTTCATTCCCCCGTCAGCCCACGATTAGCCTTGTCCAGCTCCTCCGCATACCGTCGTGTCGCATAGGTTTCGGTCAGCAGGCCCAACACCTTCAACTCCGTTGGGTTATCCACTACCGCCAAAGCCTCCGTCTCGGTGCGGTCGAAGGCGGTCATGGCCTCCTTGATGTCCAATTCGGGCGTCAGCACGGCATGCGCCTGCCGCGCCAGGCTGCCGACGGCTGCGCTCATGTCCAGCCCTTCGACGAAGGCCTCCGGAGTGGCGATCATGCCGACGTACCGGCCGGTCTCGTCGGTCACGACCACGGCGTGGGTCGAGCCCAAGGGGTAGCGGGTCCGGAAATCGGCCAGGCTGGTCGCCGCCGTGACGCGGGGCGGGTCGCGGCGCATCAGCCGCTCCACCGTCATCTGCCGCATCCAGCCGATGTCGCGGGCGCTGCGGATGGTCTCGCCGCGCAGGTGCAGCCGCCAGGTCGAGAACGAATAGCCGAAGCTCTCGCGTACGAAGAGGCTGGCGGTGACGCAGGCCGCCAGCACCGCCCCCGTGACGGTGAAGTCGCCGGTGGTCTCCAGCACCAGGAAGGTCATGGTCAGGGGGCCGCCGACGATGGCCACGGCCAGGGTCCCCATCCCCGCCAGCACGCAGATGGTGGGGTCCAGGGCCAGGCCCGGAACGAACAGGACCGCCGCCTGGCCGAACAGCTTGCCGCACAGGGCGCCGACGAACAGCGAGGCGAAGAACAGGCCGCCGCGGAAACCGGACCCGAGCGACAGCATCGAGGCCAGCAGCTTGATGGCGATGAGCCCCGCCAAGGTCGTCATCGGGATCGAGATCGGCAAGTCGAGCTGCATCGCGCCATGCCCGGCCGCCAGCACCTGGGGGGTGAGCAGGGCCAGGCCCCCGACCATCAGTCCGCCCACCGCTGGCCGCAGCCAATAGGGCAGGCGGGAAAGCTCGAAGCCGCGCTCGACGAGGGCGACGCTGCGCATCACCCCGACGCCCAAGGCCGCGACCACCACCCCGAGGACGACGATGATCGGGAAATGCAGGGGGCGGATGGCGAACAGCGAGGTCACCTGGATGCCGTAGGGCGCGCCTCCCAGGGCCTGGGTGGTCAGAACGGCGGCGATGGCGGCCGCCATCACCGGCGCCACGCTCGACACCGCATAGACGCCGATGATCAGCTCGAAGGCGTAGAAGGCCCCCGTCAGGGGCGCGCCGAAGGCCGACGCGATGGCCGCGGCCGCGCCGCATCCCACCAGAATCCGCAGGTCCCCCCGGCGCAGCTTCATCACCAAGCCGAAGCGCGAGGCCAGGCCCGCCCCGATCTGGGCGTAGCCCGCTTCCAGCCCGACGGAGGCGCCGCAGCCGTTGGAGATCAGGGTCTGCAGGGAGACCACCAGGCTGTCGCGGAACGACATCCGCCCACCCCGCAGGGCGTTGGCCTCCACCGGATCCACCGCCTGCGGAATCTCGTGACGGCGGCGCCACCATTCCATGGCGCCCAGGATCAGTCCGCCCGCGGCCGGAGCGGTCAGGGCCACCGCCGGGGAGATCTTGGCGGTGGCGCTGAGGTGCTGGTCCAGAGCGATTCCGTAGATCAGCACGTGGGCGATTTGCGAGACGCGGCTCATCAGGGTCGCCAGCACTGCGGCGCCCGCGCCGACGACGATCGCCGCCAACACCAGGAACGCTTCGCGGGAGCGGACCTGGGCTCTCAACCGGGCCCAGCGGCCGCGGGCCTGATCGGCGAGAGGCAGGGCGAGGCCGAGCAGGCCCCGGGTATCGACGTCGACGGGGTCGCCCCCGCTCACATGACCTCGTCGCGGTCGTCGAACAGCGCCAGGGTCCGGATGTCCCCGCCCTCCGCCAGCAGTCGAAGGGGGGCCCAGCTCATGCGGTGGATAGGCGAGGGGCCCAGGGTCTGCAGCGCGGCGATGTGGCGGGCGGCGCCATAGCCCTTGTGACTGGCGAAGCCGTAGCCGGGATGGAGCTCGTCCATCTCGGCCATCAGCCGGTCGCGGGCGGTCTTGGCCAGGATCGAGGCGGCGGCGATGGAAGCGGACAGGGCGTCGCCGCCGACCACCGTGCGGACCTGGCAGGGCAGGGCGAACCGGTAGTTGCCGTCGACCAGAGCGAAGGCCGGCGTCAGCTCCAGCGCTTCCACCGCCCGGCGCATGGCCAGGCCGGTGGCGTGCAGGATGTTGAGCTCGGCGATCTCCTCCACCGAGGCGAAGGCCACGGCCCAGGCCGACGCGGATCGCTTGATCTCGGCCTCGAGCCGTTCGCGGGTCTTGGCGGTGAGTTTCTTGGAATCGTCGATCCCGTCCGGGACCCGGCGCGGATGCAGGATCACCGCGGCGGCGCAGACCGGCCCGGCCCATGGACCCCGCCCGGCCTCGTCGACCCCGCACACGGGGCCGGGATGCAGTTTTTCCAGCGTAAGGTTAGGCCCGGGCCCGCGCCGGGGCTTGGCGGTCTTGGTCTCGCCGGGAGGAGAGATTCGCGGGCTCACGCCCCTCGAATACGCCGCCCGGCGCCCGTCTGGAAGGCCTCCTCAGCCCGCGACGTGGACGCAGGGGTCGGACCTAGCGGTAACGGCCCTGGCTGTCGAAGGCGGCGTAGCTGGTCAGATCGGGATGGTAGGGCCCGTCGTTGGGAAGCTTGCCGCGGGCGATCTCCAGGGCGAAGCGGTCGAACACCGAATTGGCGTCCGTCCAGGTCGTGTAGCCGACCACCTGGTGAAGGTCGATTTCGTGCCAGCGGTACGAGACCGGTTTGGCCACGCCGTCCGCGCCGGTCACCGTGCCGGTGATGGCGGCGCCGCCCAAACCGACGCTCAGCAACGACAGGCCCGGCTGGTCAACGAGTTCGTTGAAGGTCGGATGGTTGGGTGTGGCCGACTCCAGCACCAGGTCGACCCGCTGAAGCGGCGCGGCCCCGGGTTTGGCCAGGGCGCGCTGCACATAGTCGGCGAGATCCTTGCGCAGCATCTCGACGTCGCGGGCGCCGTAGGCCTTGGTGTTCTTCTGCAATTCGGGGCCGATGGAGACCGAGACCTCGGCGGCGCTGGCGGCGCCGGCGGCGAGGAGCAGGGCAGCTGCGGCTGTGGCGATCAGATGTTTCATGTGGCGCCTCCGATTAGTGCCTCAACATTAATACCATATCCGGCCGTTTCCGTTCAGTCGGCTGTCCCGGTTTCGCCCGCCAGCCAGTCCGGCGCATGCGTCCGCACGGGCCGGCCGTCCGCGGTCAGATCGGCGCCGGCGATGCGGTCCAGCCGCAGCAGCGCCAGCGCCCGGCCGTCTCGGCCGCCGACGATTTCTCCCGCCCGAAGCGCCCCGGCCAGCACCTCGGTTCCCGGCGGCGGCGCCGGCCCGTCCATGCTCACCGGCAGCAGGCGGGTCTTCACCGGCCCGCGCCGCTTCATCCGCGAGGTGGTCTCCTGGCCGACGAAGCAGCCCTTGCGGAAGTCGATGCCGTGCAGCAGGTCGAGGTTCGCCTCGATCGGATAGGTGTTTTCGGCCAGGGCGTCGCGGCCGGTGTCGGCCACCCCCAGCGCCAGGCGGTGGGCGTCGTAGTCGTCCTCGTCGGCTTGGGCCGCGCCCGGCGCCGGCGGCGCCGTCAGCCCCGTGGCGCGAAAGCCGAGCTCAGGCAGTCGAGGGTCCTGCGCCCAACCAGGCCCGGCCGCTGCCGCGCCCCACTGGGCGAAGACGCCGCCCTCGGCCGGGGCGATCTCCACCTTGGCCCGCAGGCGGTACAGGGAAAGCCGTTGGACCAGGTCGTGACGGCGGGCCGACGGCAGGTCGAGCAGCACCGCCTCCGGCTGGCCGACCAGGAACAGGTCGAACAGCAGCCGCCCCTGCGGCGTGAGCAGGGCGCCATAGCGCCACTCGCCGACCGCCAGGGTCTCGACGTCCTGGGTCAAGAGGCCTTGCAGGAAGCTGCGGCAGTCCGGGCCCCACACCGCGACCAGGGCGCGGCTGCGCAGATGGGCGGACTTGGGCGCGATCGGGTCGGTGGTCATGGCTATGGATTTGGCCCCTGTGGGTCGCCGCCGCTAGAGGCTTCGGGCCCGAACACCAGGTGATGCAGCACGATCCCCGAGGTTGTCGCCACATTCAGGGAATCGAAGGCGCCGGCCATGGGGATCGAGACGGTGCGCGCTTGGGCCATAACCGCGACCGGCAGCCCGGGACCTTCGGTCCCCAGCAGCACCGCGGTCCGGGCCGGCCGCGCCAGGTCCGCCAAGGGTGTGGCGCCGGCGGGGCTGAGGGCCAGAGTCGCAAAACCGTGCCGCGCGAACAGGGCCGTCATGTCCGCGTCCCGATCCAGCCGCACGAAGGGCGTGGTCAGGCTGGCGCCCACCGAGGTGCGGATGGCCTTGCGGTACAGGGGATCGCAGCAGGCGGAGTCGAGCACCACCGCTCCCACTCCGAAGGCGGCGGCGTTGCGAAAGATGCCGCCCATGTTGTCGTGGTTGGCGATGCCGAACAGCCCCACCGCCACGGCTCTCGACCCCAGTCCCGCCAGCAGGGCGTCCGGGTCGGGCGGCGCCGCACGACGGCCGAAGGCCAGTATGCCCCGATGGATATGGAAACCGGCGATCGCATCCATGGTGGCCTGCGAGGCGGCGTAGACCGGAACGTCGGGAGCGAGTTCCGCCAGCAGCGGCGCCAGGCTCTCCACGCGTTTTTCCGCCAGCAGGAGCGAGTCCAGCGGGTGGCGCCCCGACCGCAAGGCCGCGCGCAGGACCACCTCGCCCTCGGCCACGAACCGCCCCTCGCGGCCGACTAGGTCCCGTTCGCGGATGTCGCGATAGGCCTGGATGCGCGGATCGCCGGGGTCGTCGATGCGGAGGACGGCGGCCATGTCAGAGCCCGCCGAAGGGAACCACCTTGTTGCCGGCGTCGTGGCCGATGTCGGCCCCGCCCAGATAGGCGATGCCGGAGCGCTCGCACCAGTAGCGCGCGATCTCCTCGGCCGTCTGGCCGAACTCCGGGTCGTTGGGCGGAACGGCGCTGCAGCGGCCGAGGCGGATGCCGGCGACCTTGCGGATCGTCGGCGCCTCGGCGAGGTGGAAGAACATCCGGTCGATCGCATAGAGGTGCTCGGAGACCTCCTCCAGCATCAGCACATGGCCGCTCAGGTCCGGCAGCCAGGGGGTGCCGATCAGGCTGGACAGGATCGCCATGTTGAAGGCGATGGTCCTGCCGCCGGATGCGACCGACGGCTCGAGCGCGGCGGGGGAGCGCCGGACCAGCCAGGCTAGGGCGCGGGCGATCGCCGCCTCGCCCCCGTCGCGGGCGATCTCATGGGTCATGGGCCCGTGGGCGGCATGGCGGAAACCGGCCCCGTAGAGGGCCGACAGCATGGCCCCGGCGTCGCTGTATCCGAGATAGGCCTTCTCCCGCGCGGGGGGCGTAAGGCGCGGCAGCACCGCCTCGATCAGCCGCCCCGATCCGTAGCCGCCGCGGGCGTACCACAAGGCGTCGAAGTCCGGGTCGTTGGCGACCTCGACGAAGGAGTCCGCGCGCTGGGCTTCCGAGCCGGCGAAATGGCCGTGCGAAAAGAAGCACTGAGGATGGAAGACCACTTCGACGTTCCCGGCGGGGTAGAGGGAGGCGACGAGGGCCTGCACCGCCGGCGGCGCGTCCTCGCTCAGCCGCGACGCCGGCGCCACGACTCCGATTCTCGTCCGGTCTGCAGGCACGTGGGGAAGGTCTTTCGGTTGCTTGCGGCGGAAAGCGCCGAACCATAGGGTCCGGCGATGACTCCAGACAAAGCCTATTTCTTCTGCGGCGTCGGCGGCAGCGGCATGCTTCCCCTGGCCCTGATCGTCCAGGCGGGCGGCTCCAGCGTGGAGGGGTCCGACCGGTCCCTGGACCAGGGCCGCACCCCGGCCAAGTTCGACTTCCTGCGCCGCCGAGGGGTGATTCTGCATCCGCAGGACGGCAGCGGCCTTAGGCCCGGTCAGACCCTGGTGGTTTCGGGCGCCATCGAAGAGACCGTCGCCGACGTCCAGGCCGCCCGGCGGATCGGCGCGCCCATCGTCACCCGGCCCGAGCTGTTGGCCGAGCTGTTCAACGCCGCCTCGGTCTCGGTCGGGGTCGCCGGCACCAGCGGCAAGTCCACCACCACGGCGATGATCGGCTGGATCCTGCACCGGGCGGGCTTCGACCCCACCATCATGAACGGGGCGGAGATGAAGAACTTCGCCACGCCGGAGGCTCCCTCCTCCAGCGCCGTGATCGGCTCGGGCAAGCTGTTCGTCAGCGAGGTGGACGAGAGCGACGGCTCCATCGCCCGCTACGTTCCCCGCGTCGCCGTGGTCAACAACGTCGCCCTCGACCACAAGTCGATGGACGAACTGCGCGTGCTGTTCCGCGATTTCGTGGCCAAGGCGCAGACGGCGGTGCTCAACCTCGACAACGCCGAAACCGCGGCCCTGGCGGCGGGGCTGCCTGGCCGGAACCTCGTGACCTACAGTCTCGGCCGGACGCCCGCCGACCTGTCGGCCGAGGCGATCGCGCCTGCGCCGGACGGGATCGCCTTCCTGGTCCGGGCCAGGGACGGGGGGACGGCGAAGGTGCGCCTGCCCGTGCCTGGCCGGCACAACGTCTCCAACGCCCTGGCCGCCATCGCCGCTACTGGAGCCTGCGGCGTGTCCCTGGCCGATGCGGCGGCGGCCTTGGGCGAGTTCGCCGGCGTCCGGCGCAGGCTCGAGGTGGTGGGGATCGCGGGCGGGGTGACGGTGATCGACGACTTCGCCCACAATCCCGACAAGATCGCCGCCACCCTCGAGACCCTGCACGCCTTTCCCGGCCGACTGCTGGTGCTGTTCCAGCCCCACGGCTACGGGCCCCTGCGGCTGATGAAGGACGCGTTCGTCGACGGCTTCGTGGAGGCGCTGGCGGCGCAGGACGTGCTGGTGATTCCTGCGCCTGTCTATTACGGCGGCACCACGGACCGCAGCGTCGGCAGCGCCGACGTCGCCGAAGCCGTGCACGCCCGGGGTCGTCAGGCCGAGGCCTTCGCGGACCGCGTGGCCTGCGGCGACCGCCTGATCGCCCTGGCCCGGCCCGGCGACCGGATCGTGGTGATGGGCGCCCGCGACGACACCCTCAGCCAGTTCGCGGCCGAACTTCTGGCCCGCTTGGCGGGGGCCGGAACTTAGGCCGCGGGTTCAAGGGCCAAAAACCCGGCGAGTCCGGTATATATGGACCGATGGCCGCGCCCTCGTTCCCGATTCTGTTCGTGGCTCCCGAACGCGTGGAGGACGCGATCCTCGCCTCGGGCCTGATCCGGCGGCTTTCGGACGAGATGCCCCAGGCCCGCTTCACCGTGGTCGCGGGGGCCGCCACGGCCCCCCTGTTCCGCGACCTTCCCGGCTTGGAGCGGCGACTGCCGTTCGAGCCCGAGCCCATGGGCCTGCACTGGTTCACGCTCTGGCGGCAGACCCGCAACCGCCGGTGGGGACTGGTGCTGGACATGCGCGGCTCGCGCCTGGCCCGTTTCCTGAGCGCACGCCGCCGCGGGATCAAGAAGCCGCTCAACCCGGCGCTCGGGCCGATCCACAAGGTGGTGGAGGCGGCGCGGGTACTGCGCCTCGAGGACGATCCGCCGAGTCCATTCCTGTTCATCAGCCCCCAAACCGAAGCCCTGGCGGCTGGCTTGCTAAGGCCGCCGCCCGGCGTGGCGGAGGGCCCGATCCTGGCGATCGCCCCGGCCGCCGACTGGGTAGGCAAGGCTTGGCCGGCGGAGCGTTTCGCGGTGACGGCGGCCGAGCTTCTCGGCCCGAAGGGGCCGTTGCCTACCGGCCGGCTGTTGCTGCTGGGCGGTCCCGAGGATCGCTGGGCGACCGAAACGGTGCGCCGCTCCATCGCCCGCGAGCGGCTCGTCGATCTGATCGGCAGGGCGGACCTGCTGACCAGCTACGCCTGCCTGAAGCGGGCGCGCCTGTTCATCGGCTCCGACAACCCGTTCATGCATCTGGCCGCGGCGGCCGGGGCCCCGACCCTGGCCCTGTTCGGCCCGTCCGACGACCGGATCCACGGGCCATGGGGGGCGCACGCCCGCGCCCTGCGCGGTCCGCGCGACTTCGAGGCCTTCAAGGCCATCGACCCCACTTTCAGCCAGGCCATGAACCATATGCAGGACCTGACCACCGCCAAGGTGACGTCGGCGGCGCGGCGGCTTATGGCCGAAACCGAACCCGGGCCCGATGCCCCTGACAAGCCAGAAACGGATGCCGAAACGCATGACTGAGACCCATGACTCGATCGTCCGCGGCGGCGAGACGATCGAGCAGGCGAAACCGGCGGGCGGCTGGACCAGCCTGACCATTCGCCGTCCGGACGACTGGCACCTGCACCTGCGGGACGGGCCGATGCTGAGCGCGGTGCTGCCCGAGACAGCGGCCCAGTTCGCCCGCGCCATCGTCATGCCCAACCTGACCCCCCCGGTCACCACGCCGGCCGCCGCCGTCGCCTACCGGGAGCGTATCCTCGCCGCGCGGCCGGCGGGGTCGGACTTCCAGCCCCTGATGACCTGCTACCTTACCGATCGGACCTCGCCGGCCGAGATCGAGGCGGGCTTTTCGTCCGGCGCCTGGGTCGCGGCCAAGCTTTATCCGGCCGGCGCCACAACCAACGCCGACGCCGGCGTCACCGACATCGGCAACATCGATCCCGTCCTGGCGCGGATGGAGACGATCAGCATGCCGTTGCTGGTCCACGGGGAGGTCACCACCCCTACGATCGACATTTTCGACCGGGAGGCGGTGTTCATGGACAAGGTTCTCAGTCCGCTGCTCGCCCGCCATCCAGGGCTGAAGGTCGTGGTCGAGCACGCCACCACCGAGGAGGCCGTGGCCCTGGTCCGCGCCAACGCGCCCCGCGTCGCCGCGACCATCACCCCGCATCATCTTGTCATCAACCGCACGTCGCTGTTCCAAGGTGGCTTGCGGCCCCACCTCTATTGCCTGCCGGTCGCCAAGCGGGAGCGCCACCGGCTGGCGTTGCGCCAGGCTGCGACCTCGGGCGAGGCGTCGTTCTTTCTTGGCACAGACTCCGCGCCGCACCCGCGACATGCCAAGGAATCCGCCTGCGGTTGCGCCGGCGTGTTCTGCGCGCCGACGGCCTTGCAGACCTACGCCCAGGTGTTCGAGGAGGAGGGGGCGCTGGGCAGGCTGGAAGCCTTCGCCTCCCTGAACGGCCCGCGCTTCTATGGCTTGCCCGAGAACGAGGGGACGATCACCTTGACGCGCACCGCCGGGACGCTCGACGAGAGCCTCTTTGCGGGGGCTGAAGAGGTGAGGGTGTTCCGCGGCGGCGAACCGCTCGCCTGGTCGCTGGCTTAGATTCGGGGAAAGAAAAAGGCCCGCGGAGTTTCCCCTGCGGGCCGTCTCTTGCGCCTTTGGCGAAGCCTACTTCGTTTGGTTGGTCGGCAGGGTGCAGGGGGCGCCGGAACGGGCTACCTGGCCGCAGGTGAGCAGGTCCTTGGTCGCGCCGGTGGCGTGGTCGACGGCGACCACGAAGCCGGGCAGGCCGTCGGAGCAGGCCGTCTCGATGTAGTCGGCCCCTTCGGTGGTGGAGGCCAGGTACTTGCCCGCCGACACCTTGCACTGGGTCTTGCCCTGGGCGACCAGCCGCGCGGTGTATTTGGCGTAGAGCTCGGCCGGCGGGGTGAGCTGGCAGGTCACGCCGTAGGCGCCGCCCTGCAGGCAGTCGAGCACCTGGGCCTTGCCGCCGCTGATCGGGAAGACGCCGATGCCGCCGTCCGCCCGGTTCTTGCAGGCCAGCTCGACCAGCTCGCTGTTGCTCTTGGTTTCCTTGCCCAGGTAGCGATATTTGGACACCTCGCAGGGGAAGTTCGCGTTCTGGGCCAGCTTGGTGTAGGTGCCCGCCTCCGCGGTTTCGTCGATGATGGTCAGCTGGCAGCCGCCGCCGATGCTCTGGGCCTTGGCGCAGGGGATGGCTTGCTGGAACTCGTGCTTGGCGTCGGCCTGGATCATGAAGCCAGGGGTCGCGCCGCAGGCCACCTCATAATAGGTCGATCCCTGGGCCGAGCCGACGACCCGAGCGTTCGAGACGGTGCAGGGCGTGCCCGACTTCGCAGCCAGGGCGCCCATCCCGGCCAGGACGGTCTCCTTGGAGGTTAGGGTGCAGGCGGTGGTGGGGCTGCCCAGAACCGCCAAGCATTCGCTGGCGACCGGGGTTTTGCCCGGGCTCGTCTGGATCACATACCCTTGGCCGCCGGTGCAGGCGACTTCGTAGTAAGCGTCGCCGGTCGGCGTGGCGCCCATCCAGCGGGCGGCGGTGGGGGAGGCGCAGGTCTGGCCGGCGGCGACCGCCAGCTTTGCCACGGCCTGCTTCGGATCGAGATTGCCCTCCAGGCGGCACTGCACGGCGCCCTTGGCCGTGTTGGCGGCGACGGCCAGGCAGTCATAGGCCATCGAGCCGGTCGGGCCGGTCTGGACCAGGTAACCCAGGCCCTCGGCGCAGGAAACTTCATAGAGCGAGGTCTTGGCCTTGGTCTTGGCGTCGACGCCGGCCTGGACGAAGTAGGCGTCGGTGGGGGTGCAGGTCGTCTTGGCGGCGGCGAGGGCGGCGGGGGCTTCCGCCTTGCCTTGCTCGCGCTGCTTGGCGGTGATCGCAGGGGCCTTGGCCTCTTCCGCGGCGTGGGCGGCCAACGGCTGACCGCCGATAACCAGGGCGGCCACGGCCGCCAAAACGATGCCGAAACATTTCATAGCTGAGCTAGGCCTTCTTCCCTGGGGGCTTCTGCGGCGACATAAAGGGCCGCGAGCGGGGCTGGTCAAGCGTCGCCTTTGCGCGTTTGCCGCCTGTGAGCGTCTGGTTTTCTCAGCAACAAATGCGGCGGGGCGATGACGCCGGCCGCGCATCGCCCCGGAGCGCCCGATGAGTTTGAAGGGCAAAACCCTGTTCATCAGCGGCGCCAGCCGCGGGATCGGACTGGCGATCGCGCTGCGTTGCGCCCGCGACGGCGCCAACGTGGTCATCGCCGCCAAGACCGATCAACCGCATCCCAAACTGCCCGGAACCATCCACACGGCGGCCGCGGCGGTGGAGCAGGCCGGCGGCCGGGCGCTGCCCCTCGTGGTCGATATACGCGACGAGGCCTCCGTACAGTCGGCCGTCGACCGGGCCGTGGAGGCGTTCGGGGGCATCGACATCTGCGTCAACAACGCCTCGGCCATCTCGCTCACCGGAACCCTGGCCACCGAGATGAAGCGTTGGGACCTGATGCATCAGGTCAACGCGCGGGGGTCCTTCCTGGTCTCCAAGGCCTGCCTGCCGCACCTGCTGAAGGCCGCGAACCCCCACGTCCTGATGCTGTCGCCGCCCCTCGACATGGCGGAGCGCTGGTTCGCGCCGCACGTGGCCTACACCATGGCCAAGTTCGGCATGTCCATGTGCGTGCTGGGCATGGCTGGAGAGTTCCGGGGGCGGGTCGCCTTCAACGCCCTGTGGCCTCGCACCGCCATCGCCACCTCGGCGGTGGAGTTCGCCCTGGGGGGACATGAGGCGCTGGCCCTGTGCCGCACGCCGGAGATCCTGGCCGACGCCGCCCACCTCGTGTTCCAACAGCCGGCGGCCAGCTTCACCGGCCGGTTCCTGATCGACGACAGCTTCCTGTTCGAGCACGGGGTGACCGACTTCGATCGCTATCGGGTCGATCCGACCAAGCCCCTGGCCCGGGACTTCTTCGTCCCCGATATGCCGCCGCCGCCCCCAGGAGTGACGGTGGGATAGGGGACTTACCGGCGTTCGTTCTCGCCGGGATAGAAGGCGCCGCCGCCCGTCTGGCCCCGGTGGCGCAGGAAGGCGTCGGCCAGGACGCAGGCCATCATCGCCTCGGCCACGGGCGGGGCGCGCAGGCCGACGCAGGGGTCGTGACGGCCCTTGGTCACGATCTGCACCTCCTCGCTCGCCTCGTTCAGCCCGCGCCGGGGCGTCAGGATCGAGGAGGTGGGCTTGAGCGCCATGCGCGCGATCACCGGCTGGCCGGTGGAGATCCCGCCCAGTATTCCGCCGGCGTGGTTGGACAGGAAGGTCGGCCCGTCGCGGCCGGCGGTCATTTCGTCGGCATTCTGTTCGCCGGTGAGGCTGGCTGAACCGAAGCCGGCGCCGATCTCGACGCCCTTGACCGCGTTGATCGACATCAGGGCACCCGCCAGTTCGGCGTCGAGCTTGCCGTAGACCGGCGCGCCCCAGCCGGGGGGAACCCCTTCGGCCACCACCTCGACCACGGCGCCGACCGAAGAGCCGGCCTTGCGCACCGCGTCCAGGTAGGCCTCCCACACCGGAACCATCTCCGGGTCGGGACACCAGAACGGATTCTGCTCGGTGGTCGCCCAGTTCCACCGGGCCGGTTCGATCCGGTGCGGCCCCACCTGCACCAGGGCGGCGCGGATGACCACGCCCGGACCCAGCAGCTTGCGGGCCACCGCGCCGGCGGCGACCCGCGAGGCGGTCTCCCGCGCCGAGGCCCGGCCGCCGCCGCGGTAGTCGCGCACGCCGTATTTGGCGAAATAGGTGTAGTCGGCGTGGCCGGGTCGGAACTGCGAGGCGATGTCGCCGTAGTCCTTCGAGCGCTGGTCGACGTTCTCGATCATCATCGAGATGGGCGTGCCCGTGGTGACCTGGCCGCCGGTGCGGTCGTCCTCGAACACGCCCGAGAGGATGCGCACCTGGTCGGGTTCGCGCCTCTGGGTGACGAAGCGGTTGCCGCCGGGCTTGCGGCGATCGAGCCAGTGCTGCACGTCCGCTTCGGTCAGGCCGAGCCCTGGGGGGCAGCCGTCCACCACGCAGCCCAGGGCTGGCCCATGGCTCTCGCCCCAGGTGGTCACGCGGAACAGATGGCCGAAGGTGTTGTGCGACATGAAGGCGCTTTTAGCCCGTCCTCGCGCCGACGCGAAGGTCTAGGCTGCGCGCCGGGGGGTCAGGCGCTTGATCAGCTCGGCGGGGCCGCCGACGCGGCGATCGGAAACCAGCCGAACATAGAGGTCGCCCTGGGCATGGCCGCGGGACGGAGGCAGGCCGAGGCCCGGCGCCCGCGCGAGGCCGGCTTCGACGGCCTCCTTGCTGAGACGGAAGCTGACGGGACCGAGCGGGGTCTCCACGGCGATCCGCGCGCCGGGCTTCAACTGCGAGGGATGTTTCCGGGCGGTGATCCAGATGTCGTCGCCGCGCACGGCCAAGGCCTCGCCGTGGTCGATCTTGACCTGCAGCAGCCAGCCCCAGACCCACACCAGGTCGCCGTCGCGCAAGGACGGCGGGATCTTGGTCTCGAAGGGCCGTCCGGTGGGCAGGCGCCCGACCTTCATGCCGCCGGCGATGGCCTCGGCGGGGGTCAATTCGATCTGGGATGGCCAGACTTCGAATCGGCGGTCGTCGCCGGCCTGGACGGGAGCGGCGTTGCGCAGCACCCGGTAGGCATGGAGGATCTCGCGGTACTGCTCGGCGGACACATGTTCGCCCGTTCCGCGCGCCGTTTTCAACGCCCGCTGGAACGCGCCCTGGAGCTCGCTCAGCGGCGCGTCGGCGTCGAGGCCGAGCCGAAAGCGCGCCTCCGAAACCGAGAGTTCTGTATCCACGGTAGACATGTCCCTTTAGTGAGCCGGAGAGAGTCAATTCGCGGTTAATCTGGGCCGAACGCCATACGCCGCGTATATCGGGGCCATGGCCGACCAGACCCCATCCTGCCGCCCTTCGGAAGCCAGCGATCCGGGCGACGAGCGCCTGTTCAGCGGGGACGAACCTTTCGCCCTTTTCGCCGACTGGTTCGAAGCCGCCAAAAGCGCCGAGCCCAACGATCCCAACGCCATGACCCTGGCCACGGCCGATGCGGCTGGAGCCCCGGACGCGCGGATGGTGTTGCTCAAGGGCGTGGATGAGCGGGGGTTCGTCTTCTACACCAATACCGAAAGCGCCAAGGGCCTGCAGCTGGCGGCCAATCCGCAGGCTGCGCTGCTGTTCCACTGGAAGAACCTGCGCCGCCAGGTGCGGGTGCGCGGGCCGGTGGAACGGGTCTTGGACGACGAGGCCGACGTCTATTTCGCCACCCGTCCGCGCGACAGCCAGATCGGGGCCTGGGCCTCGGACCAGAGCCGCGTCATGGAGGGCCGCTTCGTGCTGGAGCGCCGCGCGGCCGAGCTGGCCCTGAAGTTCGGCATCGGCAAGGTGCCCCGCCCGCCGCATTGGACCGGCTTCCGGGTCTTGCCGCTCCGGTTGGAATTCTGGCGCGATCGCCCGTTCCGGCTGCACGACCGGCTGGTGTTCGAGCGCCCGAGCCTGGAAGCCCCCTGGGGCCGTTCGCGCCTGTTCCCATGAGCGAGGTGCCCGCCTGGCTGGCGGCCGGCGCCGGCGCCGGCGTTCCGGCCGAGCGGGTGATCGAGACGTCGATCGCCTGGGTCTTTCTGTTCGCCGATCGGGTGCTGAAGCTGAAGAAGCCGGTGGATTTCGGCTTCCTGGACTTCAGCACCGTGGCGCAGCGGCGCTGGGCCAGCGAGCGGGAGCTGGCCTTCAACCGGGAGACCGCCCCCGACCTCTATCGCTGCGTCCACCCGGTCACCCGGGACGCCCAGGGCCGCCTGGCCTTGGACGGGACGGGGGAGGTGGTGGACTGGGTGGTCGAGATGCGACGCTTCGCCGACGGCGCGCTTCTGAGCGAGCGGCCGGGTGGCGTCGACGCGGCCCTCGCCGAGGCCCTGGGGCGTGAGATCGCCCGGTTCCACATGAAGGCCGAGCGCTGCGACCCCGCGGCGGGACGGGACAGCCTGGCCTATGTCCTGCACTCCAACGCCGGATTGCTGCGCAGCAAGGCGGAGGTGTTGGACGCGCCGGCGGTGGAGCGGTTGCTCAAGGCGACACAGGCGGGCTTCGATCGGGTGGGCGGGCTTCTGCTCCAGCGGGGCGGGGCGGGCTTCGTGCGGCGGTGCCACGGCGACCTGCACCTCGGCAACATCATGATCGAGCGCGGGCGGCCGGTGCTGTTCGACTGTATCGAGTTCAACGACACCTTGAGCCGCATCGACGTCCTCTACGACTTCGCCTTCCTGCTGATGGACCTGGATTTCCGCGGCGCCCGCCCGGCGGCGAACCGGGCCATGAACGGCTGGCTGGACGAAGCGGCGCGGGGTTTTCCGGAACCGCACCTGTGGACGGGCCTGCAGGCCTTGCCCCTTTTCCAGTCGGTGCGGGCGGCGATCCGCGCCCACGTCGTCGTCCACCAGGGCGAGATCGATCTGGCCCGGCGCTATATCGCTGCGGCGCAGGATCACCTGACGCCCGTCCCGCCCAGGCTGATGGCCGTGGGCGGTTATTCGGGTTCGGGCAAGAGCACCTTCGCCATGGCGCGGGCGCCGGAGCTGGGCGGATGTCCGGGGGCGGTGGTGCTGCGTTCGGACGAGATCAGGAAGCGGCTGTGGGGGCAGGCCCCCCTCGATCGGTTGCCGCCGCAGGCCTATGCCCCTGGCCAGTCGGAGCGGGTCTACGGGGCCATGTTCGACGCCGCCCGCCTCGCTCTGGCCGCCGGTCGCGCCGTGGTGTTGGACGCCGCCTTCCTGCGCCCCGCCGAGCGCGCCGCGGCGGAAAGCCTGGCCGACACGGTCGGCGTCGGGTTCGAAGGAGTGTGGATGGAGGCGCCGGCCGATGTGCTGCGGGCCCGGGTCGCCGCCCGCACCGGCGACGCCTCGGACGCCGACATCGCGGTGCTGGAGGGCCAGTTGGCGCTGGACGTGGGCGAGGTCGGCTGGCGGCGGGGGTGACCTGCCGGCCGCGGCTATTCGGTTCGGATCCGGGCGATGGCCTCGACCAGGGCGGGGAGCGCGCGGTCATCCAGCGTGATCACGCCGGCCTCTTTCTGGGCGATGAGCCTTGGTTTGGCGCCCGAGTTATCGAACACCCAAGCTTGGTCAGCCTGCTCCAAAAACCACGGCATCTGTTCCAGCGATCGGCCGTAGCGCTCAACGATCTTGTGCTCCGGCACGGCGTGACCGCCCTTCTGCACGCGCAGCCGCACCCGTTCGACGTTGCGTCGAGGGTCATCCAGCAGGACGTAGATCAGGCGGACCTCGAAGCCGAGTTGCTTGGCCATCTCGACCAGGCGCCGATATTTCGGCGTCGATAATACGGTCTCCACGCCGACGGTCTGATGGGCCTTTATCGACGCCTGCAACCAGGCCTCGATCCGAAGAACGGCTTCGAGATTTGCGGCTGTCAGCTCCAGGCCTTCGCTGGCTCGGATGCGTGCTGTCAGAAGATCGGGGTTGATGATCCAGACGGAGCGCCCGAAGGCCTCGATATCGGTATCCTGATACACGCTGCTTTTGCCGGACCCGTTCGGGCCGGCCACGATCAGGAAGACGGGTGGTTCAGCGCTTTGAGACGGCAACGTCAGTTGCGCCGGTGGTCCGCTTGTTATCCCGCCGCGCCTTGGCGACGTTCTTGCCGAAAACCTGCTGGAGGTCTCCGCCGAAGGTGCTGGCGCGCGCATCCAGCTTCCGAAGGGTCTTCACTTGACCATCCGTGTCGCGCACACGCTGCTCACTGACCGAAGTCCTGCCACGGCCCTCGGTCTTCAGCTTCGATTTCAGATTCGCGACGACGACTTTTGCCATGCCGACCGAAGACTCCAGCTTGATCGATACATAACATGCGATCGGCGATTTGGCACGGGCCGCAGCCGCTGTCGCCCGCGTGTCCGCGCTCAAGTCTCGCCCTAACGACGTCGGCCCCAGCTTTTGGAGGAATGCGCGTGCAAGGCCTGATGCAGGATTGGCCGCTGACAGTCGACCGGATCATCGACCATGCCGCGGGCTGGCACGGCGACCGCGAGATCGTCACCCGCTCGATCGAGGGCCCGATCGTCCGCCTGACCTACGCTGAGGCCCACACCCGCGCCAAGCGCCTGTCGAACGCCCTGGCGGCGCAGGGCGTCGGTCCCGGCGACCGGGTCGCGACCCTGGCGATGAACACCGGCCGCCACCTGGAGACCTGGTACGGGGTGATGGGGATGGGGGCGGTCTGCCACACCCTCAATCCGCGCCTGCACCCGGACCAGCTGGTCTATATGCTGAACCACGCCGACGACCGGATGGTTCTGGCCGACGCCTGTTTCGCCCCGCTTCTGGCGGCGGTGCTGCCGCGGGCGCCGACGGTGGAGACGGTGGTCTGGCTGACGGACGCGCCGGTCCTGCCGGCTGCGCCGCACGGGGTCGGCTACGAGGCCTGGATCGCCGGTCATTCCGACCGTTTCGACTGGGGCGGTTTCGATGAGCGGACCGCGGCCGGGCTCTGCTACACCTCCGGCACCACCGGCGACCCGAAGGGCGTCCTCTACAGCCACCGCTCCAATGTGCTGCACAGCTACATGGCGCTGCAGGCCGACGTGATGGACCTGTCGGCGCAGGACGCGGTGCTGATGGTGGTGCCGATGTTCCACGCCAACGGCTGGGGACTGCCGTTCTCCGGCGCGGCGGTGGGGGCCAAGCTGGTGCTGCCGGGCCTGAAGATGGACCCGGCGTCCCTCCATGAACTGATCGAGACGGAGGGCGTCACCTTCTCGGCCGCGGTGCCGACCGTCTGGGGAGCGCTGCTCCAGCATCTCGACGCCACCGGAGAGAAGCTCTCCACCCTGAAGCGGGTGGTCGTCGGCGGGGCCCTGTGCCCGCCGGCGCTGATCCAGGGATTCCACGACCGCCACGGAGTCGAGGTGCTGCACGGCTGGGGCATGACCGAGACCTCGCCGCTGGGCGTGGTCGGCGCGCCCACCGCGGCGATGGCCGACCGCCCGTTCGCCGACCAACTGGGGCAGCGGCTCAAGCAGGGACGTCCGCCCTTCGGTTTCGAACTGAAGGTCGCGGACGAGGCGGGCCGGACCTTGCCTCGCGACGGCAAGACGCCGGGCCGGCTGATGGCCCGCGGCCCGGCCGTCGCCAGCGGCTATTTCGGGCGCGAGGACGAGCCCGTCCTGGACGGCGAGGGGTTCTTCGACAGCGGCGACATCGCCACCCTGGATGCGGACGGCTTCATGCAGATCACCGACCGGGCCAAGGACGTGATCAAGTCGGGCGGGGAATGGATCAGCTCGGTGGAGATCGAGGGCTTGATCGGGTCGGATCCTCGGGTCGAACTCTGCGCGGTGATCGGCCTGCCCCATCCCAAGTGGGACGAGCGCCCTCTGCTGGCGGTCAAGCTGCGTCCCGGCCAGTCGGCCACCGCGGGCGAGATGCTGGCGGTGCTGGAAGGCAGGATCGCCCGCTGGTGGACCCCCGACGAGGTGGTGTTCGTCGAGGACATCCCTCTGGGCGCGACCGGCAAGGTCGACAAGAAGCTGGTGCGGGCCCGGTTCGCCGGTCACAAGCTGGCGTCCACAATGTCGGAGGCGTGACCCCATGATCCCGCGCATTCGCCGCTACGCCGCCAACATCGCCCTGGTGCTGGCGATCCTTTCCCTCCTGGCCCTTGGGTTCGCCGGCTTCGGCGTGCACGAGGAGATGTTCGATCTCGACTATGCCGTGGGCGTGCTCGCGACCGGCTGGGCCCCGGCCCTGGCCCTGGCCGCGGGGGCGTTGGGTTTCCTGGCCCTGCTCGCCGCGATGCTGCTCCGGCCGCGCCGGGACCGCACCGTCTCCCTCCTGGCCGTCGCCCTCGCCGCGACCGCCTTCGCCGGGGCGACCGAGGTCAAGGCGGTGGTCGCCGCCCATCCGCCGATCCATGACGTCGCCACCGACTGGGCCGATCCGCTGCTGCTCGGTCCCGCAGCCAGCGCCGCCCGCGGCGGGGGCGCCAACCGGGTCGAGCCGGACCCCAAGGTCCAGGCCCAGCCTCAGGACCCGAACCTGACCGGAACCCGCGTCGCCGAGGTCAACGCCCGCACCTGCCCGGACGCCGTCCCGGTGGTGCTGACCGGAAGCGTCAGGGGCGCCTACGACAAGGCCCGCGCCGCCATGCTGCGCGAGGGACTGGCCTTGGTCACCGAGAACCCGGCGGACGGCCGCATCGAGGCGACCGCCGTCTCCCATTGGCTGAAGCTGAAGGGCGACGTGATCGTGCGGGTCAAGCCGGAGGGCGCCGGGGCCCGGGTGGATATCCGCTCGCTCAGCCGCACCGGCATCCGCGACCTCGGCGAGAACTGCCGGCGGGTGGGGCGGCTGAGGGCCGCGATTTCGAGGTAGCTCGTCGTCCGCTAGGACGGAGGGGTGATCGCCCGATACTCGCTCTCCAGCCCCGGCTCGCCCTCGCAGGCGGCCGCGCCCTCGTGGACCAGCTTGATCAGGTGGGCCCAGACCGAGTGGGCGGCGGCCGGATGCAGCCGGGGGGAGGTCTCGGCATAGAGCGTCGCCACCATGTCGTGGATGCGGCCCCGGCCGGCGGCCAGCTGGGCCAGGACCTGCCGCTCCCGCTCCAGCCGATGGTCCCGATAGGCCGCCAGGAAGGGCGCGACCTCGGTGATCGGGGGGCCATGGGTCGGCCACAGGGTCGAAAAGCGTCGGTCCGCCACCCGCTCGAGGCTGGCCATATAGGCCGCCATGTCCCCGTCGGGGGGGCTGATCACGGTGGTCGACCAGCCCATCACATGGTCGCCGGGAAACAGGGCGTTCTCCTCGATCAGGGCGTAGGCCATGTGGTTGGAGGCGTGGCCGGGGGTGGGGATCGGCTCCAGGGTCCACCCCGGTCCGGTGACGGATTCGCCCCCGCGGACCAGCACGTCGGGGCGGAAGCCGGCTTCGTCCGCCTCCTCGAAGCCGGTGTCGAGACCGGGGGCGGGCAGGCCGCGCACCACCGCCCCGGTCGCCGCCGCCAGAGGCCGGGCCAGAGGGGAATGGTCGGCGTGGGTGTGGGTGACCAGGATGTCGGTGATCCGCTCCCCCGCGGTGGCCGCCAGCAGGGCCGCGAGGTGGGCCGGGTCGTGGGGGCCGGGGTCGATCACCGCCACCTCGCCGCGGCCGACGATATAGGCGCCGGTGCCGCGGAAGGTGAAGGGGCCGGGATTGTCGGCCACCACCCGCCGGATCAGGGGCGAGACCTGGTCGGGGCGGCCGTAGTCGAAGCTCATCTCGCGGACGAAGGGGATCATGGGCGAAGCGGCGCCAGGCTTGCGGTGCGGGGGGCGGAACCCCAGCCGGAGCCCCGTGATGGCCCTCGATGCGCTGCTTTTCGTTTCAAAACGGCTCCAGCCGGTTGCGGCGGCCCTGATCTGTCTCGCTCTGGCGCAGGTCGTCCTGGCCAGCTGCACGCCTGAGCCCCTGCCGATGGGCGCCTGGCGCGCGGCGATCTCGCACTAGGCCGGCATCCTAGCCCAGCACGCCTGAAAGGTCGTAGCCGGCGTCGTGGCCCATGCGGATCAGGTCCGCGCGCGACCGTTCGCCCGCCAGGGCCTGGCCCAGCGACCAGGTCACGATCGAACGGGTGCCCGAGCGGCAGAAGGCGAACACGGGCCCGTCGGCCGCCGCCGCCGCCTCGTGCATGGCCTCGACCTGGGGGCGCTGGGGTCCGCCGACCACCGGGATATGGATATAGGCCAGTCCGGCGGCGGCGGCCGCCGCCGCCATTTCCGCCGACGTCGGCTGGCCGGGGGCTTCGCCGTCGGGCCGGTTGTTGATCACCAGCTTGAAGCCGCGGGCGGCGATCTGGGCCATGTCCTCCGGCGCGATCTGGGGCGCCACGGCGAAATCCTCGCTCACTTGCCGGATGTCGGCCATGGCTGTCGCCTCCTTACGCTCGGGTCCTGAGCATTAGGCGCCGGAGCCGAATGGAGCAAGGCGCGAGCGCTCGCGTTGACTTGGGCGTCGGGCGGGGCCAGCGTGAACCGCCCATGTTGTCATTCCTGCTTCGCCGCCTTCTGGTCGCCGTGCCGACCCTGTTCCTGGTCGTGACGGTCGCCTTCTTCATGATGCGCGCCGCCCCCGGCAGCCCATTCCAGGGCGAGCGCAAACTGACCCCCGAGATCGAGAAGGCGGTGAACGCCAAGTACGGCCTCGATCGGCCGCTGCCGGTGCAGTACGTCAGCTACCTCGGCGACGCCCTGCGCGGCGACCTGGGGCCGTCGCTGAAATACCGCGACAAGACCGTGGCCGACATCATCGCCCAGGGTTTTCCCAAGAGCGTCGCCATCGGCCTGGCCGCCATCGTCGGCGCCATCCTGATCGGGGTGGGCTTGGGTGTCGCCGCGGCCCTCAGGCAGAACCGGCCGGCGGACTATGTCGCCACCACGGTGGCCATATTGGGCGTCTGCATCCCCAGTTTCGTCACCGCGCCGCTTCTGGTGCTGCTGTTCGCCTCGACCCTGGGCTGGCTGCCGACGGCGGGGTGGGGCGGGGTGCGCAACCTGATCCTGCCGGTGGTGGTCCTGGCCCTGCCGCAGATCGCCATCATCTCGCGCCTGACCCGCGCCGGGATGATCGAGGTGCTGAGCTCCAACTATGTCCGCACCGCCCGGTCCAAGGGCCTGTCCGAGCGCCGCATCGTCCTGCATCACGCCCTGCGGGGCGCGATCCTGCCCCTGGTCAGCTATCTGGGGCCCGCCGTCGCCGGCCTGATCACCGGTTCCTTGGTGGTGGAGCAGATCTTCAACCTGCCTGGGCTCGGAAAGTACTTCGTGATCAGCGCCCTGCAGCGCGACTACACGGTGGTGATGGGGGTGGTGATCCTCTACGCCGCCCTGATCCTGGCGTTGAACCTGGTGTCGGACGTGCTCTACGCCGTGCTCGATCCGCGGGTAAAGCTGACATGAGCGCCTTCGGTCCCGAACTGGCTCCGGGTTCCCGCCGCGGCGCCGCGGCCATGGCCGGCGCGGCCCCGCGGGGGCGCAGCCTGTGGGACGACGCCCTGCGCCGGCTGATGCGCAACCGGGCGGCGGTGGCGAGCCTGATCGTCCTGGCCCTGTTGCTGGTCGCCGCCGCCATCGGGCCCTATCTGGCCGCCTACCCCTATGACCAGGTCAACAAGAACGACGTCTGGGTCGGGCCCCTGACCGGCGACCACCTGCTCGGCACGGACTCGCTCGGGCGCGATCTTCTGGCCCGGCTGCTGATCGGCCTGCGGGTTTCGCTGGCGGTGGGGGTGGTGGCGACCTTCGTCTCGCTGGTCATCGGGGTGATCTGGGGGGCGACGGCCGGCTACCTCGGCGGGCGGGTCGACGAGCTGATGATGCGCATCGTCGATATCCTCTATTCGCTTCCCTACATCTTCTTCGTGATCCTCCTGATGGTCACCTTCGGGCGCAATTTCATCCTGATGTTCGTGGCCATCGGCGCGGTCGAGTGGCTGACCATGGCCCGGATCGTGCGCGGCCAGACCCTGTCCCTGAAGCAGAAGGAGTTCGTCGAGGCCGCCCGCGCCGCCGGCGTCTCCGGCAGCGCCATCGTCGCCCGCCACGTGGTGCCCAACCTCCTGGGCCCAGTGGTGGTCTACGTCACCCTGACCATCCCCGGCGTGATCCTGGCCGAGAGCTTCCTGAGCTTCCTGGGGCTGGGGGTGCAGGAGCCGCTGACGTCGCTGGGCGTGTTGATCGCGAATGGGGCGTTGGAGATGGAACTGGCGCCCTGGCTTCTGGTGTTCCCGTCGATCGTGATGGTCGTGACCCTCATGTGCTTCAACTTCATTGGTGACGGGTTGCGCGACGCCATTGATCCCAAGGACCGCTGACCTTGCGCCGCGCCTTTCTCCTGTCAGCCGCCCTTCTGTGCGTCGCCCTTGCCGGCTGCGAGCCGAAGCAGCGCGCCGCTTGCCCCGCCGGCAAGCTGTGCCTGCACGCCGCCAACCAGAGCGACCCGGAGACCCTCGACCTGACCAAGACGGCCCTGGTGATCGAGGACAACATCATCTCGGATTTATTCGTTGGTTTGGTCACCGATGACGTCAAGGGCGAGCCGATACCCGGGGCCGCGGAGAGCTGGAGCACTTCGCCCGACGGCCTGGTCTGGACCTTCAAGCTGCGTCCGCACCTGTGGTCGGACGGCACGGCGGTCACTGCCCAGGACTTCGTGTTCTCGTGGCGTCGGCTGGCCGACCCGAAAACGGCGGCGCAGTACGCCTACTTCGTCTACGTCATCAAGAATGGTCAGGCTGTGAACGGCGGCAAGGCCCCGCTGGAGGCCCTGGGCGTAAAGGCGCTGGACGACCGCACCCTACAGGTGACCCTGGAACACCCGGTACCTTATCTGCCGGAACTGGTGAAGCATCAGGTGTTCTATCCGACCCCGGAGCACGTGGTGCGCAAGTGGGGCGACGCCTGGGCCGCGCCAGGGCACATGGTCTCCAACGGTCCCTACACCTTGGCTAGCTGGGTGCTCGGCGACAAGATCCGCCTGCTGAAGAACCCCAGCTTCTACGACGCCAAGAACGTTTGCCTCGACGAAGTGATCTATTATCCAATCGCCGACCCGACCTCGGCCGAGCGGCAGGTCCGCCGCGGCGAACTTGACATGTCCAATACCCTTCGCTCCAGCCGGGTGGCTTATCTGCGCCGGCCGGACCAGGTTCCGGCCTATGTTCACACCGCCACCTATCTGGGTATCGAATACCTAGCGCTGAATACCCACGTGCAGGCCTTCAGGGACAAGCGGGTGCGCCTGGCTCTGGACATGGCGCTAGACAGGGAGTTCTACGTCAATAAGCTGATGCGGGCGGGCGAGCTGCCGGCTTATGGCTTCGTGCCGCCAGGGGTGGCCAACTATCCGGGCGGCGTGAAGGTGTTCTTCGCCGACTGGCCGCTGGAGAAGCGTCAGGCCGAGGCGCGTCGGCTGCTGGCCGAGTCGGGCTATGGGCCGAAGCATCCGCTGAAGTTCGAGTTCCTTTACAACACCGGAGCCAACGCCGCCTTGCCGCCGGCAATCCAGGCCGACCTGCGCGCCGTGGGAGTTGATGCCAGCTTGGTCCAGGCTGAGGGCCAGATCCAATTCGCCAGCCTGAACGCCCGCAATTTCGAGATGAGTGTGGCTGGCTGGATCGCCGACTACGACGATCCAAACACCTTCCTCTATCTGCTGCAGAGCACTACAGGGCAACAGAACTACGGGGACTATAACAACCCCGCCTATGACGCTCTCCTGAACAAGGCCGATCACGAGGCGAGCGCCTCAGCCCGCGCCGCCTATTTGATGCGGGCCGAGAAGGCCATGATCGACGATGCGGCGGTTTTGCCGCTCTATTATTGGGTCAGCCGCAATTTCGTCAGTCCAAAGATCACCGGCTGGGCTGACAACATCGTCGACCATCATCGCAAGCGTTGGATGTGCTTCAGCGACGCGGCTGCCAGGCGCGCCGCTGCTGGCCGCTGAGCCGAGACTCGGCGGAGCAAATCCGCTGCTCGCCGACGCGACAAATCCGGAAACCTGCGAGTGAAAAAGGGTGGGAGGGACGCCCCCGGGGGAGTCGGGCGTCCCTCCCAGCTCTCCGGGGTAGGAGAGGCAGGTCTCGCCAAGGAGGAAAAGCCGCGTCTCGGCCGAGGGAAGCGTCGACGGGTAATCAACCTCGAGGCGAATGTACGCTAAGGTTGTAATCGCGCAATCCCTACCGCATCCTGAAAGGATAGGGTGTAGGGCCTGTTAAGCTCGTCCGCTCGCCGCCGTTAACCGCGTTCAACGCACCGGGGCCAGCACCGTCGAGCCCTGCACGCCGAGCCGGGCCCGCGCCAGGTCTTCCATCAGTCCCTGCGCGCGGGGGTCCCCCAGCACCCAGGCCGCCGCCGCCAGGGTCCGGGTCCCCTCGGCGCTGACGCCCATGGCCTGCTGCAACAGGTCCAGGGTGGATTTGGGGGAGGGCAGGGACTTCAGTTCGACCTCCTCGTCGGCCGGGATGGCGGCCAACTGCTTGGCCCGGGCCAAGGCGTCGTAGAAGCCGCCGATACGGTCGACCAGGCCGAGGGCCTTGGCCTGGTCGCCGGTCCACACCCGGCCCTTGGCGATCTGGCGCACCCGGTCGGGGGGAAGTTTGCGGCCCGCGGCCACCCGCTCGACGAAGCCCTCGTAGATCTTGTCCATCCAGCCCGAGAAGGCCGCCTTCTGGGCCGGGGTGAAGGCGGCGGCCGGGCCGAAGGCGTCGGCGAAATCGCCGCCCACGCTCAGGCTGCGCAGGTCGACGCCGAAGCGGGCCAGGGCGTCGCCCAGGGCGAACTTGCCGCCATAGACGCCGATCGAGCCGGTGAGGGTGGTGGGCTGGGCCACGATCTCGGTGGCCTGGGAGGCGATCCAATAGCCGCCGGACGCGGCATAGGTCCCCATCGAGACCACCACCGGCTTGCCCGCCGCCTTGGCCGCGCGCACGCCGGCCAGGATCTGCTCGGAGGCGGTGTCGGACCCGCCGGGGGAGGAGACGCGGAACACGATCGCCTTGACGCGCTTGTCCTTGGCCGCGTCGTAGAAGGCCTTGGCCACGTCGTCGGAATAGACGTTGACGCTCTGGTTCAGGCCCGAATTGCTGGACGCGCCGGTGATGATGGCGCCTTCGGCGTTGACCACGGCGATGGCCTTGTCGGCGCGTTTGGCCCGGTCGGCCGGATGATAGTCGCCGATCTCCACCAGCTTGGCCCCTTCGCCGGCCTGGTTCAGCAGGGCCAGCTCGGCGTCCCGTTCCTGGCCGACGCGGTCGATCAGCCCCCGCGCCTTGGCGTCGTCGGCGATATAGGGGCCGGCTTCGAGCAGGGCCTTCAGGGCCTCGGGCCTGGTGTTGCGGTCGGCGCCGGCGGCGGCCAACTCGCTCTGGTAGACCGACCCCATCCACGACAGTGTCGCTTCCCGGTGGGCCGGGGTGTAGTTGTCGTAGAGATAGGGATTGACCGCGTTCTTGTACTCGTAGCGCTGCTGGTAGTCGGCCTTGACCCCGTATTTGTCGAAGGCGCGCTTCAGGAACACGTCGTCCGAGGCCATGCCCATGGACTGCAGCGAGGCGCCCGGCTGCATCCAGAACTGGTCAGAGGCCGCCCCCAGCATATAGGCCGAGACCGCGGCGCCGGACGGATAGATGCCTTGGCTGTGGGCGTAGACCGGCTTGCCGGCCTTGCGGAAGGCCTTCAGGGCCAGCCGCAGCTCGTCGGCCGACGCGGGCGCGATCCCACCCTCGGGCAGGCGGATCAGCAGGCCCTTGACCCGATCGTCGGTCTCGGCCCGGTGCAGCGACTGCACCACCGCCATCACCGACTGCGAGGAGCCGCCGAAGGCGGCGAGCGGGTTCTGCTTGGCCTGGTCGCTGAGCGCGCGACGCAGGTCCAGGCTCAGCACCGTGCGGGCCGGCGGCCCCGAGGGCTTGGCCGAGCCGGCGAAGATCGCCACCAGCAGGATGGGAAGGCCGACGAAGAACAGCGCCAGCCCCGCGAACACGCCGGCCACGGTGATCATGAACTGCTTCATCGGTCGCCTCTTCCGCGCGACCCCACGCGGGCCGGCGCGCGCAACCTAATGCGGACCGCGTTGCGGTCAAATGAAGACGGGGGCGGCCGTCGTGGTCGTCGGCGCGAGGGCGGCCATCAGTTAAGTGTCGGGGATGGGGTCCGCCTTCGGACCGCTCTGCGGCGTCGTAGATCATCAGCCACAGGGAGTGGCTCCGCGGGTAGGATTCGAACCTACGACCAGCCGGTTAACAGCCGGCTGCTCTACCACTGAGCTACCGCGGATCGGTGCGCCCGAGAGCGGTGGGCTATAGCCTTGCCCGCCCCCATGCGCAAGCGCCGCTTCGGCCGCGGCCCGCACGAGAAAAAACAGCCCGGCCAAGACGGGGCCGGGCTGTTGAAAAGTCGGTGATGGTGGGATGTCCTCGGATCGAAGACGCCCCGAGGATGGGCGAAACATGGTTAACCGCTTATGAACGCTCGAGCTCGAGGCCCAAGGTTCAGGCGCCGACGGCGCGGGGGGTGAAGAGGTAGAGGACGGTGCCGTCGGACTTGGTCACCTCAATCAGCCGCGCCCCGGGGCGGCCGTCTTTCAGGGGCATCACCCGGGCGGTGACGCGGTCGCCCGGCAGCAGCGATTTGCGCGACCAGCCCTCGCGCTGCATCACGTTCAGGCCCTCCATCTCGATGATCCAGCCGGTGGATTTGCCTCCGTCGGCGGAGACCATGAGCTCGATCCAGCCGTGGGGGTTCACCCACTGCAGGTCCTTGACCACGCCCTTGAGGGTGATCGGCTTCTCCCGGTCGTAGGGTGCAGAGGAGTGGTGGGCGTCGGCGGGGGCGGAGCCCAACGCCAGGGCGCAGAGCAAAGAACCGGCCATAAGGCCAAGCCGGGCGGCCAAGGGCCGAGTGGATCGTCGAGCCATCGTTCGCCTCGTTCCCCCGTTGGAATCCATAGCAGTGGGACTCGGCGCGAACCAAGCCCGTCTTGGGCGCGGCTCGCATCTGTGGGATCATACGCGCCGACGGTCGCCAACCCTCACCGCCCATCTTGCGGGATTGCCCTGGCGCCGACGTATATTCACCAGGCAGCTGGGATCGCCCGGATGGTGCACTGATGGCCAGAAACGACTTGGACGACCTGTTGGGGACGTTGAAGGCGACCTCTTCGGACGTCGCGCTCGAGGGCCTTGAAGCGGGCGTGTGGAAGCGCGTGGAAGAGACGCGCCGGGCCCGATCGATGGGCGCGGGCGGCCTGCGCATGCAACTCGCCGTCGCCGTGGCGGCCCTGGCCCTGGGCGCGGTGGTCGGCGGCGTCACCGCGGATCGCCGCCCGGCCCGCAGCGAGATGGTGCTGCTGTCGGAGGATGCTGGCCTGGCGCCCTCGGTCGCGGTCGAGGGGGGCGCGTGAGCCGAGGAGTCTGGTTCAATCTCCTCATCACCCTGGCGGTGGCGGCGATCGCAGGCTTTGTCGGCGCCTGGGCTGGGGCGGAGGGGATGCACCGTCCCCGCGAGCGGCCCTCGCTGCTGACCCAATCGGTGCAGGAGATGGTCGACCACGGCCTGCAGCTCAGCCCGGCGCAGCGCAAGGAGATCGACGCGGTCGACGCGCGCTACACCAAGCGACGCAACGGGCTCCGGGTCCAGATCGGCGGCGCCAACGTCGAACTGGCCAAGGCGATGGCGGAGGAAATGGCCTTCGGCCCCAAGGCCCAGACCGCCATCGACCACCTGCAAAGTTCGGTGGGCGACCTGCAGAGTTCCACCGTGCTCTACATCCTGGAAATCCGCGACGTGCTCACGCCGCAGCAGCGCGTGCTCTATGACCGCAAGGTCGTCGAGGCGCTGACCGCCGGGGTGCTTTGACCCTCTCGGACGAACCGTCCGATCAGGACCTGACCGCCCGCGCCGTCGAGGGCGATCAGGCTGCATTCGCCGCCCTGATGCAGCGGCACAAGAACTGGCTCTACCGTTTCGTCCGCCGTTACGTCGGCGAGGCGGAGGAGGCCTACGACGTGGTTCAGGAAAGTTTCGCCTCGGCCTGGATCGCCCTGTCCCGCTACGACTCCGCGCGGCCGTTCGCTGCCTGGCTGCGCCGTATCGCCCTCAACAAGTGCCGGGACCGGGCCCGCAAGGCGGCCGTCCGCCGGGTTCTGTTCGGCTTCGCCGCCACGCCGGAGAATCGGCCCGAAGTCGCCGACCCCGCGCCCGGCGCGGACCAGGCCGCGGCCTCGCGCCGGGCCCTGGAGCGGCTGGAGGCCGCCATCGCCGCGTTGCCGCGGGCCTTGAAGGAGCCGTTGGTGCTGACCGCTCTGGAAGGGCTGTCGCACAAGGAAGCCGGCGACCTGCTGGGCCTCAACGCCAAGGCGGTGGAGACGCGGGTCTACCGGGCGCGCAAACAGCTCGCTCTGGCGCTGGAGCGCGAGGACTTGGACGATATCTCGAGCTGACGCTTGGATCCGGCGAAATGCGACCGATTCTGGACGCTCAGGGCGGGGTGAGGGCCGCCTGCTCGGCTATGAACACCCGCTCCAGGTGGCGCAGGAGTTGGCCTTGCGGATCGACGTCGGGGGGCAATGCGCAGGACGGGGCGGGGTGGGGTTCGAACAGGCCGGCCTCGGCATAGAGGTGCTCGGCGCCGCCCTCGACGTGGTCGGACAGGTCCTCGGGATGATAGGGCGTCTCCTCCGGGGCGGGGGTCGAGGCCAGGGCCAGGCCGCGCCGGCGCAGGATGGCGCCGATGACGGCGTCGGCGGCGGCCGGCTGGGCCGCCCCGGGGAGCTCCGGGCCGGCCAGTCGCAGGATCGGGACCATGTCGAGGGCGGCCTCCTGGCGCTGGCCGAAGGCCCGCCGCCGCGCTTCGTTCGCCACGGCCGCCTCGTCCTCGCCGATCGGCTCACTGAGCAGCAGGTCCTCGCCCGGCGGCGCCTGCTCCGGTTCCGCCGGGCGCAGCCCGACCCGACGGGGCGGCGGCGTCGACGGCTTGGCCGCCGGCGGCGCGGCGCCCAGCAGCGACCGGATGGCGCCCAGCCACGGCCGGCGCGAACGCCGCTCGACAGGCGTGCTGGCCTGCAGGAGGGCCCGGATTTCGGCGAGGTCGGCGTTATTCATCTCCTCCAAGCCTAGTCGAGGGCCGTCACCGATTGGTCAACGGGCAGGGTGAAGGGTTCCTAAGCCATGTCGTCCTTCGGTTGACCGCGCCCGCGCAAAGGGGTTCTTTCGGATTTGATGACGATCTTAAGGGAAAGACGCCCCATGAGGCAGCAATACCGGCGATTGGCGCTCGTGGCGCTGATGGCGGGGGCGACCATGTCCGCCCTTCCCGCCGCCGCCGCGGAAAAGAGCAACCCGCCGCCCACCCAGAAGGACTGGCTGGCCCTGTCCAGGCTGCCGGACTGGAGCGGTGTCTGGAATCCCGACATCACCGATCAGAACAGGCAGGCCACGGCCAATCCCCCCCCATGGACGCCGGCCGTCGCCAAGCAGATCGAGCATATGACGGCTGAGGAGAAGGCCGGTCGGCCCCGCCTTATCCTGATGGGATGCCTGCCCTACGGCATGCCCAACCTGATGACGATCACCCACAACGCCATGGAAATCCTGTTCACGCCCGGCCGGGTGACCATCCTCGGCGAAAGCGACGGCAACCGCCTGAGGCGCATCTATACCGACGGCCGCGACCACCCGGAGGACCCGGACCTCAGCTTCCACGGCCATTCGGTCGGCCATTGGGAAGGTCAAACCTTGGTGGTCGACACGGTGGGCATCCTGCCCCAGGTGTGGTTGGCGACGGGGGAGGGGGTGGGCATACCCAACAACGGCGACATGCATGTCGTCGAACGCATCCATCTGGCGGCGCCCGACGTCCTGGTGGACGACCTGACCGTCACTGCCCCCAAGGTCCTGACCTCGCCTTGGAAGACCACCCGAAAATTCTACCGCCAGCGCGCGCAGAAGTTCGACATCGTCGAAGGGGCCTGCGAGCAGGGCAATTTCAAAGCCGCCACCGACGCTCAGGGCAATTCCATCTATGTGCCGATCGAGCTCGACCCCCTCGGCGGCGTGTCGTCCAAACGCTGACGTCATGTTCAAGCCGCCATTCCAGCGCAAGGGATTCGCCATGAAGCCGCTCGCCCCCATCGCCGCCCTCAGTCTTGTTTTCGGGCTTGCCGCCGCCTCGTCGTCCACGGCCCACCACTCCGGGGCCATGTATGACGCGGCCCACCCCATCACCGTCGACGCGGTGGTGAAGAGCTTCGAATGGATCAATCCCCATTCGGTCTTGGAGGTGGTCACACCTGTCTCCGCCGCCCAGCCGACCGGCGCCTTGACCATCGAGATGTCGAGCCCGGGGGCGCTGACGCGATACGGGCTGACCAAGCGCAGCTTCAAACCCGGCGACAAGATCAAGCTGGCCTACGCGCCGCGGAAGGAGGGCGGCCCGGTGGGCCTCTTCCTGAACGCCACCACCTCCACCGGCTTGACGCTCCGCCAGAACTTCCAGGCCGTCGAGAAGCCCGGCATCGAATAGGCCGGGCGAAGCGCGGCGCCTGGCTATGACCGTTCCGGGCGGGGCGGGAGAGGCTCAACGAAACCCGCCGGCGCCGCGCCAAGGCGCCGGTGCACGGGATCAAATCGGCGCAAAGAGACCTGCCTGGCGCACGCCGTCGAAAATGAACTGAACGGCCAGACCCGCGAGCAGCACGCCGGATATCCGGCCGACGACGTCGGATCCCGTCTGCCCCAGACGGCGCACCAGAGCCTCAGACGCGAGCATCGCGACATAGGTGACGGCCAGGCAGGCTATGACCATGAACACGACCGCGGTCCTTTCGAACCACGTTTCGGTGCGGCCCATGACCAATACGACAGCCGCAAGGCTGCCGGGGCCCGCGATCAGCGGAAACGCCAGGGGGAATACCGCGATATCGCCGGCCTGTTGCGCATCTCGCGTTTCGCTCGCGTTGATCGACGACAGGCCCGGGTTTGAGAAGGTCAGGGTCAGAGCCTGCAGGAACAGGAGCACGCCCCCTGCCACCCGAAAGGCCGGCAGCGACACGTGCAACAGCGAAAGGACGGCTCCCCCGCCCAACGCGAACAGCAGCAGGACAACGCCTGCGATCATGACCGAGCGCGCGGCCAGGCTATTTCGCTCGGGCCGATGCACGCCCGCGGTAAGGGCGGCGAAGACCACAGCGGTTTCGATCGGGCCGATCGTCACAAAGACCGTGACGAATGCCGAAAGGAGGTTCGGCGGCAAGCTCATTGCGGATCTGATCTACAAAGCGGCGGACCGTCGCCAGGGTGTCGGCGACCGAGTTAGGACGGATGAAAAAATCCGCAAGCGGGGCGCTTGACGCCGTTTTTGGCCTTCCTAATTTTTCGCCGTCGGGCGCCGCGAGGGCTCGACGACAGTCAGGGGGCGCCCGCGCTTCCGGGCGCCTCTCAGGTCCAACTTGCTCGTTCGAGGAGATGGAAATGAGAACGGCATATGACTTTTCTCCCCTTTACCGGTCCATGATCGGCGTCGACCGGATGGCGGATCTCGTCCAAAGCGCGATGAGGAGCGAGGAAGACACAGGCTTTCCGCCCTATGACGTCGAAAAGACCGGGGAGGACGGCTATCGCATCACCTTGGCCGCGGCCGGCTTTAGCGCCGACGAACTCGAAATCACCGCGTCGCCGAACCTCCTGGTCGTGACCGGCCGCAAGGCCAAGATGGCTGGAGGGGACGGGCGCACCTACCTGCATAGGGGTATCGCCGGCCGCGACTTTGAACGGAAGTTCGAGTTGGCCGACTATGTGGTGGTCAAGTCCGCCGCCTACGACAACGGACTGCTTTCGATCGATCTGGTCCGGGAAGTGCCTGAAGCGCTCAGACCTCGGCGGATCGAGATCGGCGCCGCTGACGCCGCGGCGGGTCCGCGCCGTATCCACAAGGACCAAGAGGCCGCCCGCGCCGCCTGACCGGCGATGGCGTGGGCAACTGGAATCCTGGGCGCCCTGATCGGTCAGGATTCCGATGCGCGTCAAAGCATGGAGGACCATCATGAACGTGCGCGATCTTGTTCCCTGGACCCGGAGCAATGACCGGGACCGTACCCTTCCCGCCGCCCAGGAGGCGGCGACCAGTCCGCTTTTCGCCCTGCACCGGGAAATGAACCGGCTGTTCGACGACGTGTTCCGCGGTTTCGATGCGCCGACGCCGTGGAGCGGCCGCGGTGTCTGGCCTCAACTCGAAGTCGAGGACACCGACAGCGAATACCGGGTGACCGCCGAACTGCCGGGCCTTGAGGAAAAGGACGTCGAGGTGTTGTTCGAGGACGGGGCGCTGATCTTGCGCGGCGAGAAGCGCGCGCAGACCGAAGACCGCAGCCGCGCCTTCAGCGAGCGCGTTTACGGTCGCTTCGAGCGCCGCCTGACCCTCGGAGACATCGATGAGGACCGGATACAGGCCAGGTTCCGCAACGGCGTCCTGACCGTCACTGCGCCAAAGTCTGAGCAGAGCCGGTCGCGGGTGAAGCGGATTCCGATCAATGCGGGCGCTACCAGCCATTGAGCCTTGGCAGCTGCCCGCCATCCGAGGTCGGCATTTCGTCGCCGGCCTCGGGTGACTGTCACAATCCATTGTCGGAGATTGTTTTATGCGCCCCCCTCGCAAAGCCATTCTCGCAGGCGCTGCGGCGATCGCTCTTCTGGGCGTCGCCGGATTGGCCGCTGCTGAGATCAGGAACGCGCACGTGCTGGATGTCCGTATGCCCGACGGATCCTCGGCGCGTATCCGCTATGTCGGCGATACGCCGCCGACGGTGAGTTTCGCCCCGGCCCCGTTAGCGCTCTCAATCCCTTCACCGGCGTACGCCCCATTCGGTCCCGAGTCGCCTTTCGCGGCGCTCGAGCGGATTACCGAGGCCATGGACCGGCAGGCGGACGCGATGTTCCGGGAGGTGGGCGCGCAGTCTGGGCTGGCGTTCGCCGGTCCGGACCTGACCCAGGTCGACGCCGGAAAGTCGCCCCCGGACGTGCAGGGCTTTTCGATGGTCTTGACGACCTCCGGAAATGGCGTTTGCAGCCGAAGCGTTCAGTACCGGTCGTTTGGAGACAAGCCGCCACAGGTCGTAAGCCGCACCTCCGGCGCCTGCACAGCCGACCAAAAACGGCCCGCCCTTTCGGTGACCTCCGGTTCCGCCGCCGAGGCTTCTCAGCCTGACCGCGCGGGCCAAAGGCCGATCTGATCGATTGCACGAGCAGCACTTGACGTCGCCAGCCGCCCTTGTGGCTGTCGGAGAAAGGAGAACGTAGGAAAACGATGATGCGACTTGCAACGTCGGAACAGAGCTTTGACCTACGGGGCGTCGATGCGCCCTGCAGCCTCAGGGTCGCCCTCGAGCGTGGCGTTCGGCCCGCCGTTGGCTTTCAAAACCCCGATGATGTGGTGAAGGACCCTCACCTCACATTCCGCGATAAACGGGAAATCCTCTCGTCGTGGGCGTCTGATGCATCGGCCGTCCAAGACGAGCCTCGCCTGAGATGGCTATTGGGCACTGTCGAGCCGGTCCCATTGGAAGACGTGCGCGCGGCGTTGAAACGGCTGGACACGATGGAGGCGGGCCGTGACGACCGCACTCATTGACGCCTTGAAAGCGGTGTTCGCCGTGGGCCTAGCCCGCCTTGGCGTCGGGGTCGCTACGATCCAGGCCGCGTGACCGCAGATCGCTCGACCGGAAGGAACCTCCCCGTGGGGCGATCGTTTCCAGCGGGTCTTCAACCTGTTGAAAGATCAGTCATGAGCAGCAATCGTATCGAAGGCGCCGCCAAGCAAGCCGCCGGCGCCGTGAAGGAAGCCGCGGGCAAGGCGGTCGGCAACGAACGTCTCGAAGCCAAGGGCCTCGCCGAGCGTACGGCCGGCAAGGTCCAGAACACCGTGGGCAAGGCCCAGGACAAGATCGGCAACGCCATCAAGCGCTAGAGCGGATGCGAAAGGCCGGCCGCGCAATCCAGTCCGGCATCGGGCCGTTCCGCATGGCGGGGCGGCCCGATCGATTTCGATCTTCCCGGTTCACTTTGCGGGAACTCAGCTCAAGGGCGATCTGATAGCCCTCGAAGCGACGGACCTATCGGGCAGCTGAACCGCTGAGATAGACCGCGCACGAAGAACAGCCGCCCTTCCGCGCCGCGGAACGTGGGATTAAAATCGCCGCGGCCCTGTCAATTCGACCCATGAACCTATACAGTCGAACGATCGACTCTGCTGCACCACGCTCTTGAAGCGGTTCCGCCCTGGCGGAAATCTTTGGAAGCCGACCTTCTCAGACCTCGATGGCCCGCCGGATATTCCCGCGGACCCATGCCAAACGGAGGCTGAAAAAATGGCTACCGGCACTGTCAAATGGTTCAACACCACCAAGGGCTTCGGCTTCATCCAGCCGGCAGACGGCGGCAAGGACGTTTTCGTGCACATCTCCGCCGTCGAGCGCTCCGACCTGCGCTCGCTGGTCGAAGGCCAGACCATCTCCTACGAACTTGAGCGCGACCAGCGTTCGGGCAAGGAAAGCGCCGTCCAGCTGAAGTCGGCCTAAGGACGTCCGCTTTCGGCCGCGCCGCGCGCACGTCCGGACCATGGCTCTCAAGCAGATGGGTCGGCGCGCCCGCGCCGGCGCTGACGCGTCGTCAAGGATACCCTATGGCCATCGCAGATATGATCCCCGATATGGACGCCGCCAGCTTGGCCAATCTGCGCGCCAACGCGCTACGGTTGAAGGCCTCGAACGACGGCCGACAGCAGGAACAGGCCTCGGCGCTCCTGCCGCTGATCGAGGCCGAGCTGGCCGCGCGCGAAGCGCTCAAGCCGCCGAAGAAGTCGGCCAAGAAAAAGGTCGTGGCGGTCCCCGCCGAGCCCGAGCCCGCCTGAACCGGCGCTTGTCGCCGGCCGCCTCCCTCTGATTTACTCACCTCTGCCGTAGCGCCCAGCGACGCCGCGATCCGCAGAGGAAGCCGACAGATGACCCCAGCCGCTTTCACCGCCGCCGGGATCGCGGTCTTGAGCCTGGGTTTCGCCGGTCTGGCCCAGGCCCAGGACATCCGCGCCCTGGCTCCCGGCGCTACGCCCGCGGCGGCGACCCTCGATGATCTGAAAGGCTTGACCGGCGAATGGGCCGGGGCGGGCGCGTCGGTGGGCTTTTCCGCGCCGGCGGCGGGTGAAGTGGTCGGCCACTTCATGACCTACAACGACACGGGACCGCGGGCTCACGCGCTGTGGATCTTCCGTCCCGAGGGCGCATCGGTGCTGCTCCGGCAGAAGCATTACGACCCCGCCCTGATCGATCGGGAAGCCAAGGACAAATGGGCCGAGCGCAGGCTGGTGGCCATCGATCCGGGCCACATCTTCCTTGAGGACCTGACCTGGGTGACCAAGGGCGACGTCCTCGACCTCTACATCCGCACGCCCGGCCAGAACGGCGGGCCCCCAACCGTCTTCAGCTACGCCCTGCACCGGGTGCGATAGGCCCCGGCGCCAAAGAACCGAACTCGCAGAGGAAACAGACCGATGAATAGAATCGTCTTCGCCGTCGCCGGGCTCGCCGCCCTCGCCTTGGGCTTCGCCGCGCAGGCCCAGGACATCCGCGTCCTGGCCCCCGGCGCCGCGCCGGGCGCCGCGACCCTCGCCGATCTGAAGGGCTTGACCGGCGAGTGGGCCGGGGCCGGGGCGTCGGCGGGCTTTTCGGCCCCTGCGGCAGGGGAAATCGTCGGTCACCTGCTGATCTACACCGACCAGGGCCCGCGGGTTCAAGAGATCTGGATCTTCCGTCCGGAGGGCAATTCGATCCTGGTCCGGCAAAAGCACTACGACGCGGCCCTGACGGATCGCGAAGACAAGGACAAATGGGCCGAGCGCAAGCTGGTGGCCGTCGATCCGGGACACATCTTCCTGGAGAACGTGACCTGGGTGACCAACGGCGACGTCCTTGAGCTCCATGTCCGCATCCCTGGCCAGAACGGCGCGGCCCCGACCCTCCTGAACTACCCCATGCGCCGGGTGAAATAGGCCGCGTCCCAGGACGGCAGGGGCCGTTTCCTCCGATTGCGTTGAGACCGATCGCGGGGCATGGTCCGCCGATGTTCGCACAAGGCCCGGAAGGGCGGATAAAGGGGGGCCTGCCGATGGCCCGCCACAGCGCTTTTCCGTGGGCCTTCGCGGCCGGGGGCCATCGCGATCTCGTGGTCGGGGCGCCGAGTTCCGACCCGGGCGCGCGGGGGTAGGGCATGGCCAAGATTGCGCGGGAATCCCGCCTGGCCGCCCTCACCGTGGCCGGGGCGCTGTTCATGGAGGGATTCGATTCCTCCATGATCCTGACCTCGCTGCCGCGTATGGCGCAGGATCTCGGCGGCACGCCGATCAGCCTCAGCATCGCCGTCACCGCCTATCTGCTGGCTTTGGCGATCTTCATTCCGGTCAGCGGCTGGATCGCCGACAATTTCGGCGCCCGGCGGGTCTATTGCGCCGCCATCATCGTCTTCGTGATCGGCTCCATGGCGTGCGGCCTCGCGCCCACGGTGCCGCTGCTGGTGGCCGGCCGCTTCGTCCAGGGAATCGGCGGGGCGATGATGCAGCCGATCGGCCGGCTGATCCTGGCGCGCTCGGCCGACAAGCGCGATCTGATCTCGCTGATGAATTACACCATCATACCGGGACTGGTCGGTCCCAGCCTCGGTCCGGTGGTCGGCGGCTTCATCAGCGCCTACGCCAATTGGCGCTGGAACTTCTTCATCAACCTGCCGATCGGCCTGATCGGCCTGGTGATGACCTTCCGCTACATCAAGCCCTCGCCCCCGATCGAGAGCACGCGGTTCGACTGGGCCGGCTTTCTCCTCGTCGGCTCGGCGGCGTCCGCCCTGACCCTGGCGTTCGAGACCTCTCGCGACGGCCTGAGGGGCCTGTTGAGCGCCGCGCCCTGGGCCGCGTCCGCCGTGGCCCTGACCGGCGCCTATGTGGTCTACGCCAGGCGGCGGCCGAACGCGGTCATGGACCTGCGGCTGTTCAAGGTCCGCTGTTTCCGGATCAGCGTGCTTTTCGGCAGCATGGCCCGATCGGGGGTGTTCACCACCCAGTTCCTGCTGCCCGCCCTGTTGCAACTGGTCTTCAAGTTCGACGCCTTCCGGGCCGGACTGCTGACCTTCCTGGTCGCCGCCGGCACCATAGCGATGCGGCCGGTCATGAACGTCCTGCTCAAGACCTTCGGCTTCCGCACCGTGCTGACCGGGGCGTGCGTGCTCTCGGCCCTGATGCTGGCCGGGTTCTGCCTGTTCAAGCCGCCGGCGGTGATAGGGCTGCTGGCCGCCTACATCTTCGTCTACGGCCTTGTCCGTACGGTGGTGTTCTCCAGCCTGGGCGGGCTGGCCCTGGCCGATATCGAGCCGGCGGACATGGGCCGCAGCAACAGCGTCGCCATCTTCGCCCAGCGCATGTCGATGAGTCTGGGCGTCAGCCTGGCCGCCGCGTCCCTGTCCTTCGCGTCAGGGGGCGGGCCGCTGGACCATGGCGATTTCATCGGCGCCTTCCTGTTCGCCGCCGGCCTCACCTTCACCGCCGGCCTGTTGATGCTGCAGTTGCGCCCCGACGACGGCTGGCGGGTGTCCGGCTACGGAGGCGATGGCGGCCGGGAGGCGGAGGAGGCCGCGCTTTAGGAAGTGGTAAAGCCGACGGGTTAGAACTCGGCCCTCAACCGGTGAGCCGACATGCCTTGGGCGATAGCGCCGATCATCGCCAGCTTCTTTGGTTTCGGGGTCCTGGCCTGGCTGTTCCCATGCAACCCTGAACAGCCGCGCTTCTGGCCCAAAGGCTTGACCGACGACATCCTCTATTTCTTCGTCTCGCTGCTGTTCTACGGAGGGATGACCGCGGGCCTGACGCGGCTGCTCGTCGAGACGGGGATGGGGGACAAGGCCCCCGCGGCCTTGAAGGCGCTGGAGTCCGGCTACGGGCTCCTGCCTCGTCTGCCCCTCGCGTTCCAGTGCCTGGTGCTGCTCGCAGTGACCGACGCCTGCCAATACGGACTGCACCGGGTCTTCCACCGCCGGGCGCTTTGGCCCTTCCACGCCGTGCACCACAGCTCCGAGCAGGTGAACTGGTCGACCACCTATCGCATCCACCCGGTCAACTATCTGCTCTACAGCGCATCGGTCGCCGTCCTGACCCGGGTGATGGGCTTTTCACCCGCCGCCTTCGCCGCCGTGACCATGTTCAACCTGGTCCATAGCGCCCTGGTCCACGCCAATCTGAACTGGAGCTTCGGGCCGTTCCGCTACGTGTTGGCGAGCCCGGTGTTCCACCGCTGGCACCACTCCAACGATCCGGCGGTGCGCGACAAGAATTTCGCCCCGACCTTCCCGGTGTTCGACCTGATGTTCGGCACCTTCCACATGCCGCGCCACGCGCTTCCCGCCGATTTCGGGGCCGAGGGCGTGCCCGACCACTTCCTCGCCCAGATGATCTATCCCTTCCGCGCCATCGCCGCAGACCTCGCCGGACGGAGCTGTGCGCGGGCGTCTGTGCGCGCCCCGGTCGACGCCAAGGGATGAGCGGGTTCGATCCTGGAGCGGCGACCGCCGGCTATCTTTCGCAGCTGTCGCCGGCGTTCCGGCGCGCCGCCGAGATCCATACCGAAACCGCCCACTGGCTGTGGGGCGCCCATCTCGCGACCATGCTGGCGGGCTGCTGGCTGATTCAGCGCCTGGGGCTGATGGGGCGGCTGAAAGCCTGGATCGAGGCCGGCCGGGAGCGCCCATGGTTCGCCGCCCTGGCGTGCGGGGTGGTCTTCGCGGGCCTGATGATCGCCCTGTCGATGGCGGTCGAGGCCGCCGGCGTGGCGATGTCGGGCCAGACCCGCTCTGTCCCCTATGGGCTGTGGCTCCTCGGCGCGATCGTCGTGCTCCCGGTGGTCTACGCCGCGGCTCGGGCGGCTCCTCGCCGCTGGTGGGCGTGGGTCGGCGGCGCCTTCGCCGTCCTCGCGCTCATGGCGGTCTGGCTGCCCTTCGCCGCCGCATCGGGGCCTGCCGACCTGCCGCCGGTCCCGCCGGGGGCGATGCGCGAAGGCCTTATGGCCCTGACCCGCAAGGTCGGACTTGGGGCCGGCGACGTTTATGTGTCGCCGGCGACCGACGTCGACGCCGACGTCACCGGTCTTCCCGGCCGGCCCCGCGTCGTGGTGACCCGGGGGATGCTGGCGAGCCGATCACCGGCCGAAGCGCGCGCGAGCGTCGGCCATCTGATCGGTCACTATGCGCACCAGGACCAGCTGACGCTGGCCCTTCTCCTCGGCGCCCTGGGGTTGGGGGGAGCCTTTGCGGTGCATCGCCTGTTCCGACCCGTGGCGGCGGCCATGGGCGCCGGCGGGGTCGCGCTGAACGATCCGGCCGGCCTGCCGGCAGCGGCGGCCATCGGCATTGTCTGGCTGGCCCTGGCGATGGTCGGCTACAACAACGGGGTCCGGTTGATCAATCTACGGGCCGACCAGTATTCCCTGGACCACGCCCGCGAACCCGACGGGCTGGCCAGCGCCCTCATGCGGTCGGATCGGGCCGACAAGGTCGATCCCGGCGCGGTGGAGGAACTGGTCTTCTACAACCATCCGGCCTTGGAGGGCCGCATCGCCCGGGCCATGCGTTGGAAGGCGCAGCAGCGGTGAGAATGAGCGCCGTTTCGGCGCGGGAACGGAATTTGAGGAGCGTTCGATGCCGCCGGATTTGGAGCTTCGCAGGAACCTTCGCCTGGGATCGCGGTTCCGCAAGGTGAGCTTTGAGTGGAACCCGATGACCCGACAGATGATTTTCGCAGCCGGCTTGGCGCTCAGCCTAGCCGCAACCGCAGCGCACGCCGAAGGCGGCTGGATCGTGAGCGTCGGCGCCAAGGCCAGCGTCAGTCCGCCCTATGAAGGGGCCGACCACTTCGTGACCCGCCCGACCCCCACCCTGTCGGTCACTCCGGCGGACAAACCCTATCGGTTCACCCCGCCGGACGGCGGCACCACCTTCGCCCTGATCGACAGCAAATACGTCGTGTTCGGGCCGATGGCGCGGTTCCTGTACGGGCGGGGCAACGGGGGCCAGCTCGTCGGACTGGACCGGGTCAAGTGGGCGGCCGAACCGGGCGCCTTCCTGGATCTCTGGCCGACCCGTTGGCTGAGACTGCATGGCGAAGCGCGGCACGGGATCATCGGCCACACCGGCCTGGTGGCCGACGTGGGCGCGGACCTGGTCTACATGGGCAAGCGCTGGGACTTCTCGGTCGGACCGCGCATGGGCTTCGGCGACAAGGCCTATTTCGAGCGCTATTTCGGGGTCACCCCGCAGGAGAACGCGCGCAGTCCCCTGATCACCACCGCCTACGACCCCAGCGGCGGACGCCGCTACACCGGCGTCGAGGTGGCCACGGCCTATCACCTGACCCCGCGTTTCATCCTCAAGGCGGACGCCGGGTATCACGAACTGGCGGACGCGGCGGCCCTCAGCCCCATCGTCCAGGTCGCCGGCCAGAGGCAGCAATATACCGCCAGCGTTGGCTTCAGTTGGAGCTTCCACGTCGGGTCGTAGGGCAGGCGGCGGGCGTTGAGGCGCTCTCTGCGCGGGCGATCGCAGCCCGGGCGACGGTCTCGAGCTCAACGGCGGCCGCCGCGTCGGGATTCCGTCCGGCGAACATCCGGAAGCACGCGGCCAGATTGTGCACCGCCGCCGCCTCCGCATCGGTCACGTCGCCCTGGGCCAGCCAGGCCTCCGCAATGCGTGCGAGGGCGGCGAGCTCGATCCGTTCGGCGGCGAGCTCGGCGCGCTTGATGTCGTTCCGCAGCGCTTCGACGGCGGCGTCGGGATTCGCCGCCAAGTCCAGCTTCAGTCGGCGACGCAAGCCCCGCAGGACCGTGACCACTTCGCCCTGCCATGCCGAGGCTGAACGGGCGGCGCTCTCCATCTGCTGCCCGGACAAGGCGAGCCCGGCTTCGGCGCCGGCCCAGGCGACGAACAGCAGCAGTGGAACATCCATCCCGTGTCGATCCTGCAAGGCGAGGCAGGCGGGGGCGACGCCGTCTTGTCCATAGACGTCAAGGCAGAACGCCCACAGCCGGTCGTCGGGCCGGGAGGACTTGGCGCTGGGGTGCAGGGACATCGATCCCTCCTGTTTTGGCGACGAACAGGGTCTGCCACAGGGCAAGGCGTGGTTCGATCCCGAGTCGCTATTGACGGCGCCGATCGGATCGAGACGATTAAGCGCCCAAGGTTTCGAATTGGCCATGAAAACAAAACAACAAGGCCCTGATCGCCGCCGATTCCTGAAAGGCTCCGTGCTCGGCGCCGCCGGAACCTTGGCGCCCGCTCCCGTCCTGGCCGCGGAATCCGCGCCGGCGCCGACGGCGCCCGCCACCCCGGTGGCGCGGCCGCCCTGGCTGATGGCGGCGGAAGCCCGCCCCGGCGAGGCCGTCGCCCCGCCCCAGTTCGTCGATTATCCCGGCTCGGACTTCATGGTCGACGTCCTGAAGGCCCTGGATATCGAGTATCTGGCTCTTGTTCCCGGTTCGACCTTCCGCGGCCTGCAGGAATCGGTGGCCAGCTACGCCGGCAACCAGAAGCCGGAAATGATCGTCTGCATGCACGAGGAGATCTCCGCCGGCATCTGCCACGGTTATTTCAAGGTGGCGGGCAAGCCGATGGCCTGCCTGGTGCATTCGAACGTCGGGCTGCAGCACGCCTCCATGGCGATCTACAACGCGTGGTGCGACCGGGTTCCGATCATCGTCCTGGCCGGCAATGTCCTCGACACCACCAAGCGGCGCCCCGGCGTGGAATGGTATCATTCGGCCCAGGATCTGGGCGCGCTGGTCCGCGACTTCACCAAATGGGACGACACTCCGGTGTCCCTGGCCCACTTCGCCGAATCCGCGGCCCGGGCCCATTCCTACGCGCTCACCGCCCCCATGGAGCCGGTGCTGCTGGTCGCCGACGCCGAACTGCAGGAGAACGCGGTCGAGGATCGGACGCTGCGCCTGCCGCGGCCCATGGCCGTCACATCGCCGGTCGGCGAGCCGGCGGCGGTGGCCAAGGCGGCCGAGCTGCTGCTGGCGGCCAAGAACCCGGTGATCGCCCTCGACCGGTCCGCGCGCTCCGCCGCGGGCGTGGCGCTTCTGGTCAGGCTGGCCGAAACCGTCAACGCGCCGGTGGTGGACCTGCTCGGCCGGATGAACTTTCCAACCGGTCACTATCTGAACCAGACCTGGCTGCAGCAGCCGCTGATCACCCGCGCCGATCTGGTGCTGGGGCTGGAGATCGGCGATCCCTGGGGCTTGGTCAACATGGTCTCGGACGTGATCGGGCGGCCGTCGCGGCGGCTGATCCGGGAGGACTGCAAGGTGGTCCACGTGAGCGCCGAATATCTGCTGATGAAGTCCAACAACCAGGACTTCGAGCGCTACTTCGCCGCCGATCTCGCCATCGCCGGCGAGGTGGAGGCGACCTTGCCGCAGCTGATCGCGGCGGTCGAGCAGCGCCTGACTCTGGACCTGCGCAGCGCCATCGCCGCCCGCAAGCCGGCGCTGGAGGCCGCCTTCAAGCGCATGCGGGACGCGGCCAAGACCGATGCGGCCAAGGCTTGGGACGCATCGCCGATCACCACCGCCCGGATTTACCAGGAGATCTGGGACAAGATCCGCAACGAGAACTGGGCCCTGGTCTCGCCCACGAACCTTTCCAGCCGCTGGCCGCACCGGCTCTGGGAGATCAACGAATTCCATCAGTATATCGGCGGCGACGGCGGCGCCGGCGTCGGCTATTGCGCCTCGGCGTCGGTGGGGGCCGCCCTGGCCCACAAAAGCGCGGGCCGGATCGTGGTGAACGTCCAGGGCGACGGGGACCTGATGATGTCGCCCGGCGTCTTCTGGACCCAGGCGCACCACAGCATTCCGATGCTCACGGTGATGCACAACAACAGGGCCTGGCACCAGGAAGCCATGCATCTGCAGCGGATGGCCTCGCGCCGGCGTCGCCATCCGGAAAATTCGGTGATCGGCACCACCATCACCGATCCCTTCATCGATTTCGCCGCCATGGCCAGAAGCATGGGCGTGTGGGCGGAAGGACCGATCGCCGACCCCGCCAAGCTGGGGCCCGCCCTCGCCCGGGCGCTGGCGGTTGTGAAGTCGGGCAAGCCCGCCCTTCTCGACGTGATCGCCCAGCCCCGATGACCGCCATGACCCGTCATCGCCGTTTCGCCGCCGCCCTGTGCGGCCTGTCCGCCGGGGTCGCGACCGGGGCCTTCGCCGCTCCGCCGCCGACGCCGGCCGCCGTGGGCCGGGCGCTGTTCATGCAGAAGAACTGCTATTTCTGTCACGGCGTCATGGGGCAGGGGGCCTTGCCCACCGGTTCGACGCTGGCGCCCAAGCCTCTGCCGGCAGCGGCGATCCGCGCCTATGTCCGCAACCCTCGGGGGGTGATGCCGGCGTACAGTCCCGAAATCCTCACCGACGGCGAGATCGATTCCATCCACGCCTACCTCGACTCGATCCCGGCCGGACGGCCGGCGAGCGAGATACCCCTGTTGGGCGGCTCCGCCCCGGCCAAGACCACAGGCCGCTGAACGACACGCGACCGCGCCTTCGGAATCAGGCGAACGCTTCGGCGGAGGAACCGAGCCATGACCAGAGCGAGGCGTCCCAGACTCGGCCTGTTGGGGGTCGGTTTCGCCGTCCTGCTGGCGGCGAGCGGTCCGGGCGCCAGGGGCCAGGCTCCGCCGTCGGCCGACACCGACGAGCAGCGCATCGCCGACTTGGTGCTCGCCAACCACATCCTCGCCGATCAGGGGGTCCTGGACGGTTTCGGCCATATCAGCGTGCGTTCGGTAAAGAACCCCAGGCACTTCTTCATGGCCCGGTCGGTCGCCCCCGCCCTGGTCGCCAGGGACGACATCCTGGAGTTCGACGAGAACAGCGCGCCGGTCGACCAGCGCGGCCGCGAGCTCTACAGCGAACGCTTCATCCATGGCGAAATCCTGCGCAGCCGCCCGGAGGTCCAGTCGGTGGTGCACAGCCATTCCCCGGCGGTGTTGCCGTTCAGCGTGACCGAGGCTCCGCTGAAGGCGCTGATCCACGTCGCCTATTTCCTCGGAACCCAACCTGCGCCGGTGTTCGAGATCCGCGACGCCGATGGCGAGGACAACGCCATGCTGGTCAACACCGCCAGGAGCGGCGCCGCCCTCGCCCGCACCCTAGGCGACCGCAGGGTGGTGCTGCTACGCGGCCACGGCATGGCCGTGGCCGGCGGTTCGATCCGGGAGGCGGTGTTCGAGGCCATCTACACCCAGGTCAATGCCCAGATCGAACTGGAGGCGCTGAAACTGGGGCCTCCCAAGTTCCTGAACCGGTTCGAAGTCAGGCGCACCGAGCGCATCGGCCGGCAGTGGGAGCTGTGGGCGGCCCGCGCCGAGGCCCGGCGGTAGAGGATGCGGCCGGCCTGGCCCTTGTTGTTCGCAGCGCTGGCGATGATCCTCGGCGGCTGTGCGTCGTCAGGCGATCGACGGTGGGTCCGCGAGGGCTTCGACGCGGCCTGCCGATCCGACGCCGCGTTCATGGAGGCCGCGCGTCTGAACGCCGGCAGCCTCGACGCCCTGGACTGGTCGCCGTTCGGGGCGCCTGAAAGGGGGTGGCGTGTCTATGCGCCCCGCGTCGCCCAGGAGGTCGTCAGCTATTGTGCGCCGGACAGCGGGGCCTTCGCCGCCGCCCTGGCCCGTTGGCAGGGCGCCCATGGCCTGGGACCTGATGGCGCCTTCAGCCCGCAGGCGTTCGCGATGATGAAGGACGCCTGGCAGGCGCGGCGGCCATTCCTCGCCCTGCGCGCCCAAGGGATTTGCCCGCCGCCGCCGGACGAGGCGACCTTGCGTCCGGTCGGGGTCGATGAGGCCGTCGAAGGCAAGACGGTGCTGTTGCGACCCGAGGCGCTGGGGGCCTTCGGGCGCCTGCGCGCGGCCGCCAAACGCGAACTGGGGTTGGACGCCCGGACCCTGGTGGTGTTTTCCGGCTACCGCAGTCCCGCGTATGACGACGAGCGCTGCGCGCGGGAACAGAACTGCCAGGGGGTGGTTCGGGCCCAGTGCTCCGCCCATCGCACGGGTCTGGCCCTCGACCTGACGCTAGGGGCCGCCCCCGGCTACGCCATCGATGCTTCGGACCTGCCGAACCGACTGTTCCAGTCCCAGACCGCGGCCTACCGCTGGCTCCTCGCCAGGGCCGGCCGGTTCGGCTTCGTCAATTATGCGTTCGAGCCCTGGCACTGGGAGTGGGCCGGCCCGGACTCCGACTGAGCCTGCGCCCGGTATTCGGGGGCGTCCAAGAGCCTGGTCACGTCGGCCGCCGTCATCGGTCGCCCGAAATGGTAGCCCTGCAGGGCGCCGCACCCGGCCGCGATCAGCACCCCGCGCTGCTCCTCGGTCTCGACGCCCTCGGCGACGACGCTCATGCCGAGGGAAGCGGCCAGACGCGATACCGAGGCCACGATCACCGCCGACTGGCGGTCGCGGGTGATGTTGTCGATGAACGACTTGTCGATCTTGATGCAGTCGATGGCGAACTGATTCAGGTAGACGAGGCTGGAGTAGCCGGTGCCGAAGTCGTCCAGGGCCACGCGCACGCCCGCGGCGCGCAGGATCTTCAGATTGCGGTCGGCGCGCTCGACGTCGTCGATGATGGCGGTTTCGGTCAGTTCAATCTGGATGCGCTGCGGGGACAGGTCGGCGTCCGCGGCGTACTGCAGGATGCGGTCGGCGACGTTCTGGCGCAGGAACTGTCGGGCCGACAGGTTCACCGAGACATAGGGGCCGTTCCAGCGACGGCAGTCCTTGAACGCCTGGCGGGTGATCCAGTCGCCGAGTTCGAGGATCAGCCCGGTCTCTTCGGCGACGGGGACGAACTCCGCCGGCGAGATCGAGCCGTGTTCAGGGCTGTCCCAGCGGATCAGCGCCTCGAAGCCCTGGACCTTGCCGTCCTCGGCCTTGACGATGGGCTGGTAGACCATGGTGAACTGGCCGGTGTTCATGGCCCGCTCCAGGCCGCTCTCGATGGACAGGCGGTGCTTGGCCACCTTGTCCAGGGCGCTGTCGAACATCCGGTAGCGATTGCGGCCTTCGCGCTTGGCCGCGTAGAGCGCCAGGTCGGCGTGGTGCATCAGCTCAAGCTGGCTCTGGCTATTGCCCTGGTGGGCCACCCCGATGGAAGCGCTCACCTGGATCTCGTGGCCGGAGATGCGCCGGCTCTGGGCGCAGACCCTCAGGATCAGGGCGCAGAACTCGGCGATGCCGACGTCGGTGGCCCCCTCGACGATGATGCCGAATTCGTCTCCGCCCAGCCGCGCCAGCACGTCGCCGGCCGGGATCACCGCCACCATGGCGGTGCAGATCTTGCGGACGAGGTCGTCGCCCGCGTTGTGGCCCAGGGTGTCGTTGACGTTCTTGAACCGGTCGAGGTCGATCAGCAGCACGGTCTGCTTCTGGCGGCTTCGGGCCAGACGTGCGGTCAGTTCGTCGACGAAGCCGGTGCGGTTGAGCACGCCGGTCAGACCGTCGTGCCGAGCCGCGTGCATGGCGATGTCCAGACGCGCCCGCAGTTCGGTCGCTTGCCGCTGCAGGCCGCTGATGGTGCGGCTCGCCGCTTCCTTGTCCTGCCGCGCGGCGCTGAGCGTCCGGTAGCGGTCGGCCACCGTCTGGATCGTCGCGGTCGCGTCTTTCCGATGCAGGGGGGCCAGGAGGAAGGTCAGCTTGTCGGGAGCGCCGGAGATCTGCAGGCAGGCCGCAAACACGGCGCCCTCGCGCCCGTCCGCCACCACCACCAGCTCGGCGTCCGGGTGCAGGGTCTTCACCCTCTGGATCTGGCGGGTGAGGTCCGTAGCGGGAAGGCCGCGGAAGTCGAACACGAAGACGCCTGCCGGACGGCCGGAAAGCTGCGCCCGTTCCGCCTGCGTCAGGGCCTCGCTCGAGTCTTTGCAGCCGATCACGATCTCGCCCGGCAGGGCCTCGCGGACGAAGGCGGCGAAGGCGGCCGTCCCGTCACGCTGAGGGCAGACGATGATGATGGACAGGGGCGATTTGGACAGCGCCTGCAAGGCCGGCTCTGGGACGAGCGCGAACTGCGGATCCTGGAGCGAAGGCTCCGGAAGGGGGAAGGTTTGTCCTGACTCGGGGGCTGCTACTGACATTGCGGGGCGACTATGGAGGCCTGGCCCGAACAATCCGCTAACGAGCGCCCTTAACGTCCCCCCCCCACAGCTTGTCATCCCCGTCGCGAAAGCGGCGTGGTCGATGCGGTGCAAAGGTAAAGAATCCGCGTGGCCTTTGCGTCCCATCGGCGCCAAGTTCGATCGTCGAGCCAGCCAGGAGAAACCAAGATGCGTCGCACCGTCGTAGCCTTTGTCGCCCTCAGTCTGGCCGTTTCGGCCGGACCAGTTTTCGCCGCCTCCGCCAGTCCCATGGCCGCCTGCGCCGCTCAATGGCAGGCGATGAAGAAGGCCGGCACGGACAAGGGGACGACCTACAAGGTCTTTTCCAAGGACTGCATGTCCAAGGCCGCAGGTCCCGCTGCGCCGGCCAAGACGCCCTCCGCCCCATCAAGCACGATGGCGAAGAAGACCGCCGCCACCCCGGCCCCCGTGGCCGCGGCGGCGCCGCCCGTGACGGCCAAGACGACCACGGCCAAGACCGCGACCAAGACCGTCAAATCAGCCAAGGCGCCTAAGGCGGCCGACACCGACCCCACCGGCGCCACCGCCAACTGCAAGGACGGCACCTACAGCCATGCCAAGCAGCACTCCGGCTCCTGCGCCGGCCATGGCGGCGTCGCCAAGTTCCTGTCGTAGTTCGACTGAGAGCGGGACGTTCGGGCGGCGGCGCGGTAACCCGGCCCCGCCCCTCGCCCGCAATCGGCGGTCGCAGGGAGCCGGCGCCTTGGTTAAAAAAGCGCCGTCGGCGAGCGCCCAAACCGATCTGCGCCGATCAAATGTAAATGCCGCATGTGCGGGCCGTCGTACGGTCGAGGTCAGCTTTTTAGAGTTACGCCATGGACCGTCGTCCCACCACGCTTGAACGTGCTTATGAACTGGCCGATTCTGGAGAGTGCGAGTCGGTGCACGAGATCAAGGTTCGACTGAAGGCGGAGCGCCTGCCGAACATAGAGGGGCATCTCTATGGTCCCTCGCTCCGGGCGGACCTTCAAAAGCGGTGTCTTGCCAATCGCGCCAATCCGCCCGTGTCGCCGGCGCCCAGGCGATAGGGCGGCCATAGCGCAGCTTACTCATCCGGCCCAGAAATCGGTGCTGAAGGCGAGGGCGAAGACGGCCATGACCAGGACGTTGGCCAAGGTCCACAACCGGTCGAAGGCGAAGCTGCGGCCCCACCGGGCGGGGACAAGGTAGAGCGCTGGGACGCTGAGGACATAGCGGTGCATGCCCAGCGCGACGCCGCTGGTTAGGGCCACGCCAAGAATGGCGAGGCCGTAGAGCGCCAAGGCCTTGTCGGTGCGCAACTGGATCAGGCAAAGGAGCACCCCGATCGCGGTGCTGGCGAATTCGATCGCATAATAGGCCCGGGCCGGCGACGGACCGCTCCACAGCTCCGCCGCCGCGTCCTTCCAGGAGTCGAACGAGGCGGCGAGGGCGAAGACGGCGCGGCCGAAATAGTGCTCTTCGACCACGGCGAACCTTTGCCCGAACACGGCCCGCCAGGCGAGGTAGGCCAGCGCCGGCGAGGCGACAAGAGCGAGGGAGGCCGCCTCGCGCCACCGCGGATGGGCGACCAGCCGTCGCGCGCCGCCGTCCTCCCACCAGCTCCAGAACAGGGGGATCACGAACAGGGCGCCGGTGGCCCGCGTCCAGGTGGCGGCGACGGCGAGCAGGGCCGCCCAGGCCAACCGTTTTCGACGCAGCAGCGCCAGGGCGGCGAAGCTGAGGCCGATGAACAGTCCCTCCGTATAGACTTGGGCCAGGAAGAAGCTGGCCGGCATGATCAGAAGATAGAAGGCCGCCCGGCCGGCTTCGGCCCTGTCGCCCTGCCGTTCGGCCAGATCGCCCAGGGCCAGCAAGGCGCAAAGCGTCCCCACCAAGGAAACCAGCACCCCCGCCAGGGCGGTCGCCGCAAGGGAATCGAAGCCTAG
>Ga0310811_10000099_pt1 | contig 132627 bp, 114 predicted proteins | sample YCmetagenome_FD_207642 | JGI IMG/M metagenome (GOLD analysis project Ga0310811, IMG submission 207642) | Soil microbial communities from experimental microcosm in Duke University, North Carolina, United States - YC | ecosystem: Engineered > Artificial ecosystem > Soil microcosm > Unclassified... | reverse complement strand
CTCGGCGGTGAAAGCCATCGTCGCGAAAGCGAAGACGGGCAAGATCGGCGACGGCAAGGTGTTCGTCCTGCCGGTCGAACAGGCGATCCGTATCCGCACCGACGAGTCCGGCGACGTCGCCCTCTAATCTAAGGCGAAAAAGCCAGTCCCAGTAGGATTCCGGCGGCCCACGGGAGATCTCTCCCTGGGCCGCCTTTTTTGCGGCTACTGGTTAGAGTTGAGCGCTTTCAAAACGATCGAGGGCGAGAGGATCTCAGGCAGGAGGATGGGGTCGGGGCGACCGGGCAGGTAGAGCAAGTCGAAGGGCACGGCGCTGCGGTTCCATCTGGCTAGCTCGGCGGTGATCAGCGGATCGTCGTTGGTCCAGTCGGCGCGGAGCGTGACCACGCCTTTGTCGTGGAACTGCCGGAGCACTTCGGACGAGCTGAACACGACTTTTTTGTTGGTCTGGCAGGTGAAGCACCAGCGCGCGGTGAAATCGACGTAGATGGGTTTCCCTTCCGCGCGGAGCTGGTTCACCCGCTCGGTGCTCCACGGTTCCCAGGTGACGGCGCTGGGAGCGGGGGCCTTGGGCCAGCCGAGCCAGCCGCCGATGGCGAGGAGGGCGAGTCCACCGATGAGACCGAAGCGGGCGCGTGCGGGTTTGACGCCGGGGGCGTTGTAGCGGCCATACAGCCACACGCCCATTGCGATGACCGTGAGGCCGAGCAACACGAAGAGGAGCGACTGCTCGGCGGTCTGTCCGGCGAGCACCCAGATCAGGTAACCCACCGTGGCGTAAAGCGGGAACGCCATGACTTGTTTAAAAGTTTCCATCCACGCGCCGGGCCGGGGCAGGGCTTTGACGGCTTGGGGGAAAATCGAGAGCAACAAGTAAGGCAGCGCGAGGCCGACCGCGATGGCGGTGAACACCACGAAGGATGCGAAGGTCGGCAGTGCCAGCGCGGCTCCGAGGGCGGGCGCGAGAAACGGTGCGCTGCACGGAGTCGCTACAACGGTCGCGAGCACACCCGTGAAAAACGAGCCGGCGTAGCCGTGCTTTTGTTGCAGGCCGGCGCCCACGCCGGTCGCGCGCAGGCCAAACTCGAATACGCCGCTCATGCTGAGTGCGAAGACGAGCATGACTGCCGCGAGCACGAAGACGAAGCCGGTGGACTGGAGTTGAAAGCCCCAGCCGAGCTGGTCGCCGCCCGCGCGCAGGATCGCGAGCACGCCGGCCAGCGCCCAGAAGGAGAGCAAGACGCCGAGTGCGAAGATGAGGCCGTGCAAGGTGACTTTGCGGCGGTCGGCGCCGGCTTGGTTGACGAAGCCGAGGATCTTGATGCCGAGCACGGGAAACACGCACGGCATGAGGTTCAGGATCAGGCCGCCGATAAACGCCAACACGAGCGTGCCGGCGAGGCTGTTGACGGCCACGGTGCTGGCGGGAGTTGCGCGGGTGATGCCAACGGGAATCGTGGCGGTGTCGCTGGTGTTGGCTGGAGGTGTGGCGGCGGCGGTCGAGAGAGGGACATCGACTGCCATACCTGGGATTTGGGTATTTTGAATCGGCCAGCCGTTTGCGGAGCGGAGCACGCCGACGAGGTGATCGGGAATGGTGTCCGCAACAGGCGAAAGGGGGAGAGTGATGAGCAGTTCACCGTTGCTCCCCGTCGTTACGGTCTGCGGTTGGTCAAAGGCGATGAAGTTGTCCTGTGCGAAGAAATGGAGATCGGCTGGTTTGGGGAGGATCGCGTCGGCCGGACCGGTGAGGTGGAGCGTGACGGCGCCGTCGGCGCGGGTGGCGCTCACTTGCCAGCCGGGGATGTCGCGCGGAAGCGACGCCAGGGTGGCGGCGATGAGCACACCATCTTTGGAGGCGGGAGCCGGTGCTTCGGATGAGGTCGGCAAAGTGAGGCTGACGTCGGCCTTGCCGGGCACGCAGACATCTTTGCACATAAGCCATTTTGCGAGGCCTTTGAGCGTGATGGATTCGCCCGGTTTCAGATCGGCGGGCGGAGTGAGTGTGACCGGCAGATAGACAGTATTTTCGTAGCCGTTGCCGATAATGGCGCCCTTGTCGTCGAGAATGGTTTGTGGGGCGGGCCATTGGATCGGGCCGGCGGTCCAGCCGTCGGGAAGCTCCCATTTGATCGATGTGGGATAGCCGGTGCCGGGGTTGATCCAGTAAGTGTGCCAGTGCTCGTCGTGGGTGAGACGAAGCGCGACTGTGAACGCATGGCCAGGCTGGATCGACTGGTCGGAGGCGGTGAGGGTGGCCTGCACTTGGGCGCGTGCGGCGGGCGCGGCGGCCATCAGCAGAAAAAAACAAAAGGAAAGAAAACGCGGCAGCATGGGCATGGAATAACGAAACCGATAAGAGCGAAAAGTGCCGCAGGTTATTCCCGAAAGCGAGCGCGCGGGCGCGTTCGGACTACGTGATGTTGGCCGCCGGCTGGCGCTTGGAAATGTGCGCGAGGAGCAGCGTGAAGAAACATAAGACGAGATTCTGAAGAGGGAGCTGAAGCGCGGTTGGCAGGGCGTAGATGATGCACACAGCGGGGACCCAGACGCCGAGATTTGAAATCAACATCGGCAGCACGCGCTGCGCATACCATCCCCGCGCGCGCACCTCGGCGGCCAGAGCCGCGCCCGAAAATTGGTGCTCGCACCAGTCGTAGACGAGCACCGTCAGCGGCACGGCGAGGAGCGGGCAGTAGACGAACTGGTCGAGGAACATCTTGGTGGCGACCGTGCCGGGGCTGTTGCCCTCGCCCACGCTCCACGCGAGGAAGCGATACCACAGGCCGATCTCGAATCCCTTGTAGGCCCAGAAAGCCGTGATCGCTCCGCCTTGCGCCCATGTATAGCGGGAGCGCGTGGCCGGCATGGCTTTGAGATAGAGAAAGGGAAGCAGCCCGCCGCACAGGCCCGTGGACAGAATGCCGAAGAGCACGCCCATCCGCCCGCGCAGATCGGCGAGTTGATTGACCGCATCGCGCGTCGGCGCGTGGCGATAATACGCCAGCACCAGCACGAGCGCAAAAAGCTGGAGCGCGAGCCCGGGCAGCAGGTTGGCGCGGGCGCCGCGCAGGCCGGCGTGCCAGGGTGCTTCACGGATGATCGGGGCGGTGGCCATAAAAGCCGCCAGCGTGTCGCAAGTCCTTGTTCTAGCCAGAATGAAGTAGGCGATGAAAGGTGCTTATGATTGCAACTCGGGCTGGCGCGCGCCGTCCGAATAGCCACTGTGGCGGCATGTTTGTCGATTTTTCCACGCTTCCTCCCCGCGACGCCTACGGCTGGATGGCCGGCCTGATCACCCCGCGCCCGATCGCCTGGGTTTCCACGATTTCGGCGGATGGCCGCACGAATCTCGCGCCGTTTTCATTTTTTAACGGCGTGACCTCGAATCCGCCCACACTGCTGTTTTCCGCGGTCAACGGACGCGGCGGCACCAAGAAGGACACGGTGCTCAACATCGAGGCGGTTCCCGAGTTCGTGGTTAACATCGTGCCGTATTCGCTGGCCGAACCGATGAACGACTGCGCCTCGCTGCTCCCGCATGGCGAGAGCGAGTTCGACGCGTTTGGCATCGTGCCGGCCGCCAGCACACGCGTGCGGCCGCCCCGCGTGGCGCTGGCGCCGGCGGCGTTCGAGTGTGTGCTGCACCAAGTCGTCCATGTCGGCGAAGGCGCGGGCGGGGCCAATCTCATCATCGGCCGCATCGTCGCGTTGCATGTGGACGAAGCCATCCTCGGGGCAAACGGCGCCATCGAACACGCGAAGCTCGACACCATCGGCCGTCTCGGCGGCGACGACTATGTGACCACGCGCGAGCGCTTCAGGGTGAAGCGACCAGATCGTTAAAGGGGTGGCTTGGCCGGGGAGGTGGATGTGGCCTGCAGTTTTTCCAGCATAGCGACGGCTTCGGGGTATTCGGCTTCGTCTCTGGAGTATTGGACGTAGGTGGTCAGCGACTGACGAGCGGCGTCGGTTTGTCCGGCTCGGAACTGGGAGGCCCCGAGATACCAATTGAAACGGTAATAGGTGGGGTAGGTTTTCAGTTCGAGGGAGGCTTCATGGGCGGCGGCAACCCAATCTTTGCGCAGCCAGGCGGCGATCATGCGGATGCGGCCTTGGTCCATCGGATCGGCCGACTTGGCGACTACGGTGTCGATCCAGCCGGGAGGGAAGGGCGCCGGATCGCCGAGGACTTCGGCCAGATCAAGTGCTTGATCGATTTCCGACGCATCGCCATCTGCCCAAGCCATGAGGAGGGCGGCATGCAGTTCGCGTCGAGCGGTTTCCCGGGCAAGGGTTGCCTCGGATTTCATGCCGAGGAGGTCTAGTGCGGGGATCGTCTGTTTCAGCAGTCTAGGATTGAGCAGGCGGGTGACAGTCATGGCGTTGATAAGGCGTTTTAGCGAAGCAAGATCATGCGTCTGGGTGTAGTGGCGCAAGGAGAGGGAGGCGCGCATGTAGTCGAGGTTGGGGTCGCGCAGACGGTCGAAGGCTTCATCGGGGTTGATCGTCTGGCCGAGGCGAAGGGCTTCGCTGATATGCAACATACCGAGCCGTTCGTGGGTGAGCGGGGCTTCCACGGGGGAGTCGTAGGGAGCAAACAGGGCGGTGATGCGCTTGCGCACGGAGTCGTCGTCGCCATCCATGGCCGTGGCCAGGGACATGACGACGGCGGCGCGGGTTTCGTCGTCTGGTGCCTTGGCGAGGGCCGCCTCAATGAGTTCGAAGCACAGGGGTTTGTTTTTCGCATCGGAGGCGAGCGCGTTGATGAAGGTGTGCCAGAACTGGAAGTTTTCTCGGACGAAGCGCCGGTGGCCGATGAGGTAGAGGGCGGTGTCTCGGGTGTCCTGAAGAGAAAGTTTAGGGAGGGCCTCAAGGTCGCGGCGGTCGCCGGCGACGGCGGGGGCGTGAGCGGGAGGCGACGGGAAGTGTGCGAGCGTTATCCGGATGAGGGCGTCGTGCACGGGCGCGAGGGCTTCGGCGGCGGTGATGAGTTTGAGGAAACCGAGCTGGATGTTTTCCCTGGGCGTGGTCACGTCGGAAGCGAAGTTCCATTGGGCGACGCCTTCGTAAATGTGACGGACCGCACCCGTCTGGCCGAGGCGGAGGAGCTGGGCGAAAATATCCTGAACCACGCCCACATCGATGGCGGCCATTTCGGGGCGGGCGGTGGTTTTGTCGGCGAGTGCAGTGAGCGCGGCGGGGGAGGTTTTATCCGCGTCCATGTAGCTTGTGAACGAAGGCAGAAGCTTGCTGCGGGCATCCCCCAGCTTGAGGGCGAGGGGTTTGTCGCGCAGGCGGTGGTAGGTTTCAGTCTGGTCGTGGATGTAGGCGTCGATGATCGCCGACCAGAGCGCGGCGGCGCGCACGGACTCGTCGAGAGAGGCATCGTCGATCACGGTGGCGACGAGGTGGTCGGCCTCCTTCTGACTGTGGGTGAGGCGGAGAAGGCCTTCGAAGGCGTTGATGAAGGCGGTCTGCTGCTGCTCCATGGCACCGTCGCCATCTTGGGCGACGAGAAGGTTGAGCTTCACGGTTTCGGCGGCGTTGAACTGGCGGCCGGGGTCTTTGAGGACTTCGTCCAGGTTGCGCAGACGGGGATCCTGTAGATTCGCGGGCGCGGCGAAATCATACCATGGAAGTGGGTTGGTCACGAGCCAGGTAGCGACTTCCTTTGCGAAGCGGATGCTGCCGCCGAGCTCTTCGTAGCGTTGGTTGAACCGACTGGTGGTGTTGGTGTCGGCCGTGATGAAGGGGCTGGCGAGTTCCCTTTTGAGCAGGGCGGCCTCGTCGTCGATGCGGTGCTGGGCGCGGTAGAGATTGGCGAGCAGTTCGATGCTGTAGGCGCGCGAGTCGGCGATGCTGGGATCGTCAAAGTCCGCGGCGATCGCCGCGGACGCTTCCTTGAGCTGGAGGTGCGAGATGCTGGCCGCGATGCCCCAGACGCGGTGCATGGCGCGGGTGATTTCATCGCCGGGCTGGGGGACAGACTGGAAGGCGGCGATGACGGCAAGGGCGTCCTTGCCGCGGCCGGCGTCTTGGAGCTGGGCGGCGAGGTGAAGCTGGCGAAGACGCATGTTGTCGGGCGCGACGGCGGGAACCTCGAGGGCGGCGATGGCGAGGTTGCGGAAGTCCGTGATGTCGGCGGGAAGGGTCCGGCCGGTAAGGTCGATGAGGCCGGCGATCTCGACGGCCATGGAGGGCAGCCAACGGGCTGCGCTGATCAACCGGCGGTAGTTTTCCAGGTAGGCTGCGGTGTCCTTGTCCCGTTGGGCCTGGCCCATCATGCGGCCGAGGTAGGCCAGGTCCGGGATCACCGGCACGATGGTTTCCTGGCCGGCGGGTGGCAGGTGGAGCCTGGCCTCAAGCGCCTGCCAACGCGGCCACCACCGGGTCTGACCGGACCAGAAGAGAGCGGCCTTCCCGGTGCGGCGCAGGGCGATGAGCTCGCGCATGTTGTATTCGCCGGTGGCCTTGAGGAGGGTGTCATTCGAGGCTTTTTCAAGAAGACCGATGATGCGGAGAGCCTCGTCCTGGCGGCCGAGTTGGAGGTTGATGAAGACGGCGTGAAGGAGACAGTCGGCGTTTTTCGCGCTGCTGGCGCCGGGTTTTTCGAGTTCGGCATAGGCGGCGAGCGCACCGGCGTAATCACCGATGTGCTCGCAGCTCCCGCCGAGACGGCCATAGGTGCTTTCGTTGTAATCAGAAGAGCGCTTCGGGTCGGCGGCGAGGGATGCGTAAAGCGCGTGTTCGGCGGCGTAGTCCTTGTGGCGGGCGAGCCAGGCTCCGCGCTGGAATCGGCCTTCATAATAGCCGTCCTCGGTCTTGGGGAGCTGGTCGCAGAGATCCAGGAGCAGCGGCAGGATGGGGTATGGTTTCGCGATGCCGACGAGGTCTTCCTGCCAGTTGGCGTTGGAGGCGGCGAGCCAGAGCTTTTTGGAAAAGTCGGCGCCGGGGGGAAGGTTGATCAATGCGCACACGCTGAGCCGGGTGCACCGGTCGCCGTCCTTGTTGTCCTCGGCGGTCTGGATGGCTTTTTTATACTGGTCAGCGGTGGTGAATTCCGTGGTGGATGGGTTGCCATACCAGGCGGCGAGGGGCGGGTTTTTTACGCTTTCGCCCAGTTCGCGGCGGATTTTTTCGAAGCTGAGACGGGTGGTCTGGCGTGTGGTTGCCTCGTCGAGCGCGGCCTTGAGTCCGGCCCCGGGGCGGGGGAGGAGGGTGGTCGCCATCTCCAGCAACGTTGCCTGGGCGGAGCCATCCGCCGGGTCGTTCCATTGGGCGGTGTCCTTCACGATGCCCTTGAACACGTCTTCAACGGCGTCGGGCTGGGAGTGGACGAATTGGGTCAACTGCTCGCGGAGGGCGTCGGCCCGGTTGTTTTGCAGTTCGAGGCGTGCTAGCAGGCTGTAGATGTCGGGCAGCCAGGAGGATGGGAGGCGGGCGGTTTCGAGGAGGAGAGTGACGGCGTCGTCGGGGGCGCGGGTCTTGAGCATGTGGGCCGCATCGACGGCCGCTTCCGCACGGCGGTCGGCGGAGAGTCTCGGGTCGCGGGCGATGCGGAGAAGGATGGTCTCGGCTTCGGCGGTGCGCTTGAGATCGCGGAGGGCGAGGGCCTCGGTGGTTTCGGCCCAGCTGTAGAGTTCCGGGGTGACGTCGTGTCCGTAGCCTTTGAGCAGGGCGTCGAGGCGGTCGAAGGCCTCCTGGTTTTTGTCGGCGTTCCAATCGAGCCAGGCAAGGCGGGTGGTGGCGCGAAAGATGGCGTTTTTGTCGTTGGGGAAATATTGAAGCGTGCGTTGCAAGGCGGCGCGGCGGCGAGCGATATCGCCATCGGTGGGGTAGAGCCGGTCAACGAGGTCGATCTGGCCGTCGCCGCTGGGCATGAGCGGCAGGTCGAGTTCGGCGGCGGGTTTGTCGGACGCAGGCGCCGGCGATGTCGTCGAGGCGGAGAGCGAGAGCGGTTGGTTGAGCCAGGTGTGAAGCGACAGCATGGCCTGGTAAAACCGGGCGAATTCCGAGGCGGGAATGGTGGGCTGGTGGATTTGTATGCGCAGTCGGGCCGTGAGCACGCCGCCGGCGCTGGTCCAGCGGCTTTCGGCGGTGCCGGTGGGGGTCTCGACTTGATAGGCCGGGGGCAGGGACTTGGGGGCGATGCCGGCCGGCAGGGCGATTCGGGCGTTTACTACGGTGTCGTCCTGATAGAGGAAGTAGGCGGAGTCGCGTTCGTTGCTGGTGCCCAGATCGAGAAAGAGCTCCGGACTTTGGGGGAATCCGAGCGTGAGCGTCCCGCCTTGGGGCGACACCACGAAGTAGGCCTTCATGGTGTCTGGCAGTCCGGCGACAAAGGGCGCTGGCGCGGTCACGTCGATCACGTCGGCGCCGGAGTAAAAGCCGCGCACCGTGTCGGACATGGTCCGCCTGCGTTCGACGCTGTCGAGGTTGCGGAAGCGTTCGCGCTGGCCGGCGCCGTAATAGCCTTCGGCGGTCAGGCTGAGCCAGCCGGACAGCGCACCGGAGGAGTCCAGTTTGAGGTCGAAGTCGTAGGTGAGAGTGCCCGCGGTTTGCGCAGGGGTGTGCGCCCACCGGGCGTGATCGCCGTCGATGACCAGCACGTCACGATCGGCGTCGCCGGGGCTGAGCATGCCGGGCTCGGCCCAAGTGATCGTCGGATCATAAAAACGCAGGCCGCTATGGTCGTCCTCGACGGCGACGATAGCGTGCGTGAAGACCTTGTAATCGGGCGCGCGGCGGTCGATACGACCCACGTGGTAAGTGTTGAGCAGTGTCACGTGTGCGGTGATGCCTTTCGCGCGCAGAAAGGAGACGAGGAGGGACGCCTTGTCCTTGCAGTCGCCGTAGCGCTTGGTCCAGACCTCCTCGCATGGATACGGCTGGTAGTCGGAGTCGCCGAGGTCCAGGCCGGTGTAGCGGACGTCGTTGGCGACTTTGGTGAACAGCACATGGATGATCGCGTCGCGATCCGCGAGGCCCTTGGTCCACTCTTCGACCTGGGCGGTGAGCGCGGGGGAGAGCCGGTCGCGGTCCTTGACCATGCCCGTGAACCAAGTGGCGATCTTGTCCCAGGAGTCCAGGGTGGTGAGGTGCACGAGAGGTCCATTCTGGGAGAGGGGGGCGCGCGCCACCTCGCGACGGCGAAGCGACTGGGCGGTTTTGCTCCAGGTCAGGCGCATGCCGCCGTCGGCCAAGGTTTCGCGGGTTGGCTCGGGAGAGCCTGAGCCGAGGGTCACGGTGTTCAGTTTTGCCGCCAGATTTTTCGGGAGACTTACGACGAGGCGTTCGAGCGAGGTCGGCCAGCCCGAGCCCCAGATGAAGGTGTAACTGTAGGTGCCGGGCATGCGGGCCACCTGATCATCGGTTACGAAGATCGCATGGGTGATGCTGCCGGTTTTGACGTTGGGATAGATGACCCGGACCTCCGCTTGGTCGTCGTAAAGTGCGTAGTCGGCCTGACGCTGGGGAGACTGCACCAGCACGGCCTCGCGAGTCACGGCATCGATCCTGCCGTCGGGCTGGATTGTCTCGGCACGCACCAGACGAAACGTCTGCTGTTTGTGTCGGTATCCAAAGACGTCCTCGTTGAGTGTCTTGGCGCCTGCGTCGGTCAGGGCCTTGTAGGCGACTTGGTGGATGTGCAGGGTCCGGCCGTCTTTACTGATATATTGCACGACTTCGTCCAGCAGCACAATGCCGGACGGATCGCCATCCTGCGGGCCGGGCTTGGTGGCAATGATGGTTGCGGTCGGTGTGAGCAGTGCCTCGATTTGTTTTTCGTTGGAAGGCGAGGGTCCGAAAAAATAATCACCGGTGGCCTGTCCCGTCTGGCCGGAGGCGGCGTTGCCCGCGGCGGCGAAGGCTAGGATCCAGACTGAAACAACAAGGTGCGCCCGGAGTATGATTTTTGGGAAAAGACGATGATTCATGTAAGGACTTGGGGGATGGCGGTCCGGGATGAAAGAGCGTGGAAGGGGTTAACGGGGAAAGGGCGGTCCGGGCAAGCGGTATCCATACGCCGCGCCTGCGGGCTTCCCATTCGGCGGCGCTTCGCTCTAGTTTTCTCACCATGGCGAAAGCCCGCGCTGCGGAGCCCCTTACTCTTCGTTCGTTCAAACCCGAAACCGTGCGGGGAACCGCCGGTTTTTTCCGGGTCGGCCAGACACCCGGCGGCCAATGGTGGCTCCTCGATCCGCATGGCCAGCCCTTCTTCGCCAAGAGCGTGGCGGCGGTCAACCGCTACGGGCGTGCCGGTCCGCCCTCCGCGCATCGGGGAGCCTATGCCGTCGCGGTCGACCAGCTTTACGGCTACGAAAACTCCGACGAGTTTGCGCGCGTGGTGCTCCAGCGCTTGCGTCGCTGGCAGGTCAACACCCTTGGTCCGTGGGCGGAGCCGGTGCTCGCCGGTTCCGGTTTGTATGCGACGGCGCTGGCGGATTTCCGCCATGCGGGCGGGCCGGTCATTCATGCGCATGGCGTGAGTTTGCCCGACGTGTTTGATTCCGGCTGGGGCGCGTTGTGCGATCTGCATGCGCAAAAAACCACCGCCGCATGGGCGGCCCGCCCCGGCTTTATCGGCACGTTTACGGACGATGCCCTTGGCTGGGGGCCGCCCCGCTCCGACCGCCCTTCGCTGCTGCAAGTTTGCCTGAGCCTCGAGCCCGGTCTCGCCGCCTATCATGCCGCGTGGGAATTTGTGCTCGCGCCGCATGCGGGCAACCTGGCCGCGCTGGGGCGCGCCTGGAGCATCGATCTGCCCAACAAGGAAGTGATCCGTCAACGCACGCTGGAGGAACGGCCTCTCGCCACGGCGGGCTACCTGCGCGACCACGAACGGTTCGCGCGCGAGGCGGCGCATCGTTATTTCAAGGCCACGGCGGCGGCGCTGCGGCGGCACGATCCGCATCACCTCGTGCTTGGCTGCCGTTTCGCGGAGCCGCCGGGCGCGACCGTGCTCGCCGAGTGTGTCTATCCGCAGGTCGATGTGGTGTCGTGGCACTGTCACGGACCGGACTTCGCGCTGCATGCCGAGATCTATGCGAGCGCCGCCGGCATGCCGCTGATCCTCACGTCGTTCGGTCTGTCCAACGAACGCTTCCGCACCGCGCCTTTTAAAATCCTTTCCGGTCCCACGCGACTTGAGCGCATGTTGCGCGACGGCCGTCAGGCGCTGGCCGCCGCGTGCGGTCATCCCGCCGTGATCGGCTACGAATGGGCGCGCTGGGCCGACGAAGCGGATGAAACGCCGCCCTTCGGCGCGGGGCTTGTCCACGTCGACGACCGTGAGGCGGTCGAGCACACGGAGCTCTTTGCGCAGATCAACGCGCGGGCCGAGCGCCTGCGCGAAAAGGCCCGCCGCACCTGATGCAACCTTGGGCTTGCGCCTGCCGCGGCGTGCGCCGTCATTCCCTTCATCTACCATGAGCACCGCCGATCACGCCGATTACCTGAAATCAAAGATCCGCACCGTGCGCGACTGGCCGAAGCCGGGGATCAACTTCCGCGACGTGACCACGCTCTTTCAGGATCCCGAGGCGTTTCGCGTGATGGTCGAGGCGTTTTCCCTCGATTGCCGCCGGCACAACATCAACCTCATCGCGGCGGTCGATGCGCGCGGTTTCATCATCGGCGGCGCGCTCGCCTACCAGCTTCACCAGCCGTTCATGCTCGTGCGCAAGAAGGGCAAGCTTCCCTTTCGCACCGTCTCGGCCGACTACGATCTCGAATACGGCAGCGCCACCATCGAAATCCACGCCGACGCCTGCAAAGTCGGCGACCGCGTGCTCATCGTCGATGACCTGATCGCCACCGGCGGCACCGTGCTCGCCGCGACGAAACTCATCCGCGCACTCGGCGCCGAAGTGGTGGGCGTGGCCGCGATCATCGACCTGCCGGAGCTCGGCGGCTCCAAAAAACTCCGCGAGGCCGGACTCAACGTCCACGCCTTGTGCGAGTTCAACGAGACGGAGTGAACCGCACGTTTTGCCGATGAGCCTCACGATTTGGTGCAACGCCGCGTTGTCCGGTCCCGCCGAGCGGCTGCTCGCCGCCGGACTGGGCGACCACCGGCTGGCCTTCGCGGAAAAACGCTCGGCCTCGGTGCTCGTCGCCGGTCCGGTTGATCCCGCGATGGCGGAGGCCGACATTCTTTTCGGCCAACCTGACGCCGCCGAGTGCCTCCGTCGCAAGCGCATCAAGTGGGTCGCCGTCACCAGCGCGGGCTACGGGCGTTACGAGACGCCGGAGTTTCTGGAGACATTTCGTGCGCGCGGATCGGCCTTCACCACGAGTTCGACCGTCTTCGCCGAGCCGTGCGCGCAGCATGTGCTGGCGATGATGCTCGCGCTGGGCCGCCAGCTGCTCGCCTCGCATGCGGAGCAGTTGGGCGAGCGGCAGTGGAAGTTTTTCGAGCATCGCGCGGCGTCGGTTCTCCTCAATGGTCAGACCGTGTTGCTGCTCGGTTACGGCACGATCGCGCGCCGGCTCACGGAGCTCCTCGCGCCCTTCGGCGTGAAACTCTACGCGGTGCGTCGCAAGACGCACAGCGAGCGCGGCGTGCATATTATCGCCGAGGACCGCGTGACGGCGGTGCTGGCGGAGGCCGACCACATCGTGAATCTGCTTCCGGACAACGAAGCCTCACGCAACTACGTCAACGCCCGCCGCCTCGGCGCATGCAAGCCCGGCGCACGTTTCTACAACATCGGTCGCGGCACCACGGTGGACGAGCGCGCGCTCGTGCAGGCGCTCGAGAGCGGGCGACTGGGCGCGGCGTATCTCGATGTGTTCGCCGAGGAACCGCTGCCGCCGTCGAATCCGTTATGGACGGCGCCCAACTGCTTCATCACTCCGCACACGGCGGGTGGACGCAGTGATCAGGACGTCGCGCTGGTGAAACATTTTCTGGCCAATCTCGCGGCCTTCGAAAAAGGCGGCGAGGGAATGATCGACCGCGTGGTGTAGGCGCAGTGCAGTCGGAGGTAAGCGGGCCGAAGGCTTAAAAATGCCAGTAGCCCTCGGTGAACATGTTGTTGCCGTTGCGCACGCTCCAGTGTGGCGGCTCATAGACGGCGTGGGGCTTTGGCGGGATGGCCCAATGCCCCGGTATCCAGACATACTCGCCGCTGTAATAGCGCCAGTTGCCTTCCAGCCAGACGGCATCTTTCGCCGGAAGCTTGGGCTGCTGTTCGATCTTCGGTGCAGGCGGAGATTGGTTGACGCTCACCACGCAGGCCGCAGGTGGTGACATGCCGGCCTTCAGGATGATCTCACGAGGAGAAGGCGTTTCCTGAAGCACTTGAACCGTTCCGCTGCCGCCACCGCCGAGTGCGCAGCCCGACATGAAAAGAAGACCGGCGAAGGATGCCGGGACGGCGAACGTTCGGATGAAAGGAGCGGCGGCGGATTTGCGGATGGTGCCGGTGAGCGCGGAGTTGATCATGAGAGAGAGGAGACTTTTGCCGATATCAGTTGTTCCGGAGCCGGCGATGGTTGGCCGGTTGATAAAGTTTGCGACGCAGGTGTCGGCTTGGATGCGCTGAAACATCTTGGGCGCGTGCGAGATAAATGGAATATCCCAGTTCGGCCGACTTGGCCGCGCAACGCAAGCCCCGCTCATTCGTCGTCGCGGTGCTGGCGGTGGCGGAAGGGCTGGTTGCCGGCGGATTTGTTGCGCCAGCCGGGGTTGTTGGCGTGGGCGCTGGGCTTGCGCTGCTTTGGCGCCTTGGCGGCCTGCTCGGCCTTGAGCTTGCGGTAGCTCTCCAGGCGCGAAGCGGGCAACGCGCCGCTTTCGATCGCGGGACGCACGGCGCAACCGGGCTCGTCGTGGTGTTTGCAGCTGGTGAAACGGCAGCGCACGGCAAGTTCGAGAATATCGGGGTAGGCGTCTTCGACGGCCTCCTTGGCGTCCCAGAGCTGGAATTCGCGCATGCCGGGCGTGTCGATCACGAGGGCGCCGGTGGGCGTGCTCATGAGTTCGCGACGCGTGGTCGTGTGGCGACCCTTCGCGTCCTTCTCGCGGACCTCGCCGGTGGGCATGGCCTCGGCGTCCTTGAGCAGGCGGTTGATAAGGGTGGATTTCCCGGCGCCGGAAGAGCCGACAAATGCGAGCGTGCGGCCGGGGAGCGCGTAGGTCTCGGCAAGGGCTTTGAGGCCTTTGCGCGTGAAGGTGCTCGTGATAACGACCGGGATGCCGGGCACGAGGAGTTCGATCTCTTTGCGCACGGTGTCGGGGTCGTCGCAGAGGTCGGACTTGTTGAGGATGATGACGGGCTGGGCACCGCTGTCGCGCGCCGCGACGAAGAAGCGCTGGATGCGCTTCGGGTTGTAGTTGGCGTCGAGGCCGCTCACGAGGAAGACGGTGTCGATGTTGGTGGCGACGATCTGCTCGACCTGGCGTTCGCCGGCGGCCTGACGGGAGAAGCACGAGCGGCGAGGAAGGAGGGCGTGGATCTGCGCGCGGCGTCCGTCGGAAGAGACCTGCACGACGACCCAGTCGCCCACGGCGGGATAGGACTGCGCTTCACGGTCGGCGGCGTGGTGAAACTTGCCGGTGAGTTCGCCCAGGAATTCACCGCTCGCGGTCTGCACCGCGTAGTAGTGACGGCGCAACTCCACGACGACGCGCGCCGGCTCCACACCGGGGGTGGCGTGTTTGGCGAAGGCTTTGGCGAGGGTGTCGGTCCACCCGAGTTCGGCGAGGGTCATGGAAAGGCGAAGGCGCTCTGGCGTTCGTTCATGAACACGATAGCGTTCCGGCATGCAACTCCCTCTCGCGCTGCTCGAACGTCCGATCCAAGGCCTGCGCCTGCGCGGAACGACATTGGGCGAACAACTCGGCGGGCGTCCGGCGGTGCTGGTTTTTCTGCGGCACTTCGGGTGTTTGTTCTGCCGCGAGATGGTGCGCGACGTGCGGCGCGAGGCGGAGGCCAATCCGGATTATCCGCCGGTGATCTTTTTCTTTCAGGGCACGGTGGCGCAGGGCGCGGAGTTTTTCGGGAAATTTTATCCCGAAGCGGTGGCGGTGGAAGACAGCACGCTGACCTTTTATCGTGCGTTTGGACTGAAGGGCGGCTCCGCGGGGCAATTGCTCGGGCTGCGGGCGGTGGGGGCGGCATTGCGCGCGCTGGCAAAGGGTAACTTTGTGGGCCGCTGGGTGGGCGACGTGACGGTGATGCCCGGCGTATTTGCAGTCGCGGCCGATGGACGCGTGATCTGGTCGTATGCGGCGGCGCACGCGGGCGACCATCCGGACTTCGCCCTGCTGCCGGCGAAGATCAACCCAGGTCGATGACGCGGCGGGCGGGATCGGCGTTCTGGCGGTAAACGAGTGCGGTCATGCCGACGACACCGGCGACGACGCAGCGACCCTGATCGGCGATCTGCTCGATGAGGGCGGCGCGTTCGTGGCGGTCGGCGCCGAGGAAGCGGAGTTTCACCAGTTCACGGGCGTTGAGGTGGTTCTGAAGCTCCTTGAAAAATTCGTCGGTGAGGCCGCCTTTGCCCACCTTGAGGGCGGGCTCCATCGTCTGGCCGAGGCTACGGAGAAACGTCTTCTGCGCACCGGTGAGGGGAAAGTCATACATGTGGCGACGAGGCAACGCGGGCTGGCGGGTGGAGGCAAAGGGAAAGTATGGAGGGGCTATTGTGTGACTGCAGTTCCAAGAAGCTCGGGGTGGCCAGCGCGCGCGGCGTGCTCTTGCAAAATAGCTTTGGCTTCCGACGAGCCGTCGTAAGCTAGGATACGGGCTGATAGGATACGGGCGTGGGACAGATCGCCGGAGCCGGCCAGCACCTCGACGTAGGAGGCGGTGGTTTTGACGATTTCGGTGCGCTGTGTTTGACGAATTAGAGCGGCGTTTGGGCCTGAAGTGTCGGTGAGTGCTTCGAGCATGGAGCTCATTGATGCGTAGGGTTTCGCCTGGATCGCCTCGCGGTAGCGACGAGCGGTCGTCAACGCGTCGTAAACCATCATGCCCAAGGCGGCCTTTCGGGGATCGTTGGGTTCCAATTGGTCGTAAAGCTCCATGTTGCGAGCGTCCTCTTTGAGGTAGTGGTTGATGCTCGAAAAACTCATCGTGGCATCAAAATCATTGGGGCTGGCCAGAATTCGTTGTTCGGCCTTGTCGCGGCGTTCGCGCATCGCGGTGATGGCGTGAGGATAGGTTTCCCCCAGCTTGGCGATCATCTGCAAAAGATAGCTGTAGCGCACGCCACCATAACCGGCGATGGGCGGCATGCCTTCGTCGTAGCACCAGAGAAATTCCCGCAAGGCGTCTTCGTTGCTGCCGGCTTTGGCGAGTTCCTGGGCGCGGTTGTAGCGTGCTTCGACGTAATCGTAGGTGATCGGCACGCGGACAGTGCCGGTGGCCGTGTTGGCGGTGGCGTTTTCGATGACGCCGAGGAGCTTGGCGTTGTCATCTTCGGAGGCTTTCAGCCGGGTGTTGGCGGTAGCTAGGCTGCTTTCCAATCCGTGAACTTTGGAGAGTAATTCTGTTCGTTGCTTTTGAGCCATAGCCAGTGCGTCGCGGGCCTTTTGAGTTTCGCTAACTTGATGAAGGAGGGCAGTGCCCAAGGCCAAGACGGCGATGCCGGTGAGGATTTTTCCAGTGGTCATAAAAACAAGAGTGCCAAGTCCGGTGGTGGCGCTGGCAGTCGTATGCATGGCCAAAGCGGTTGAGGTGATCTTGGCGGCCATGCCTGCTGGCACGGCCGCGCCAGCTTGATCCGCTAGCGCCACGGAGAGGACGGCGGAGGTCGAGGTGATGCCGCGTTGCGCGAGCAGCTTCCGGATTTTTTCGAGAGCGCGGTCTACACGCATCCGCGCAGCGGCTTCGGTCAGAGCTAGTTTGGCGCCGATTTCCGAGAACGGGCGGCCTTCGAGGAAGCGGAGCAACACTGCATCGCGATCACGTTCATCCAGTTCGTGTAGAATATCATCGAGCAAGGGGCGCAGGCGAGTCCAGTCGGTTTCGAAAGAGGAGATTTGCGGATGCAGCAGATCATTCATGGCATAGGCCTTTTGTTCGCGGATTTTGCGGCGGCGTTCAGTGCGCCGAGCGTGGGCCGCAGCGTAACGTGTGCTGGTGTAAAGCCAGCCGACCAGTGAAGGGCGCTCGGCAAGTATAGCTGCCTTACGGGCGAGATCTGTGAACACTGTTTGCGCTACTTCTTCAGCGCGCTGCGAATCTCCCATTTGTCTCAGTGCCACATGATAGACGAGCCCGAGGTGTTGGCGAACTAACTTGGCGAAGGCCTCCTCGGAGCGGTCTTCGGCATAGCGGCGGAGCAATTGGGAATCATCACTCATGTTTATACCTATTAACTGCCGCCGTTCTTAAAACCGAACAAAGAATCGGGGGTGAGTGGGTGTGGTGCATGAAAAGCGCCACTGGAACACTACCACGTCCACCGCACGCCGCCGCGGACGGTGCGTGGCGGGGCGATGCTGACGACGCCGGCGGACGGAAGGCCGGTTTCCACGGTGGCGTTGAAGAGGTTGTCGATGGCGGCGAAGACTTCCCAGCCGTGGGCGAACTGGCGCGAGACTCCGAGATCGACCGTGGTCGCGGAGGCCAGGCGGAGGGTGTTGGCATCGTCGTCATATTGGGCGCTTACCCAGCGGAGATTGGCGGTGATTTGGATATCGCCGGGTGCCCACCAGCGCATGCCGGCGGTGAGGGTGTGGCGCGGGACTTCGGCGAGTTGTTTGCCGTCGAGGGAGGAGGCGGCGGCGCCACCGTCGATCACGCGGGCGTCGCTGAGGAGGTAGTCGGTTTCGAGACGGAGGGTGGGGAGCGCTTGCCAATGGGCGCCGGCTTCGAGGCCGAGGACGCGCACGAGATCGAGATTCTGGCGCTGGCGGGTGGTGGGTGTGAGGGTGACGTTGGCGACGGAGTCGCGGATTTCGTTGGCAAAGGCGGTGAGCGAGAAGCCGGCGCGGGGATCGCCGAAGTCCACGCCGAGTTCACCGCCGGTGAGTTTCTCGGGCTTCAGGCCGGGGTTCGCGTCGGTGGTGATGCTGCCGACGCGGAAGGGGCGGTAGTATTCGTTGAGCGTGGGAACGCGGAAGGCTTCGTAAACAGAAGTGCGCGCGCGGATGGAGGGTGCGGCTTGCCAGACGAGGCCGGCGTTGGGGCTGAAGGCGAAGCCGTCTTCGTTGGCGTAATGGTCGTCGCGGGTGACCGTGCCGGTGGAGGGATCGAATTCGTGGCGGTGACCATCGGTGTTTTGCCAGGTGTCGAGGCGGGCGCCGAGCGAGCCGTGCCAGTCGGGGATGAGCACGCGTTCGTGAGTGACGAAGGCGCCGAGAAACGTCTGGTCGCCACCGGCGTAACGGCGGCGGGTGAATTGATTGAGCGGGACGCTCCACGAATAATCTTCGCGGGTCTCGCCGGTGACCCAGCGGGCGTCGGCCCCGGCGGTCGTGGTGGCGTCGGGGTCGTGCGCCCAAGTCGCGGTAAACGCACCGCCGGCGGCGGTGGCGGGGACGTCGTATTGGTTGTTGGCGGGCGTCTCGGCGGTGCGGGTGGTGTTGACGGAACTGAAGAAGGAGGAGAACGACTGTTGCTGGCCGTAGAGCACGGCGGACCATGCGGTGGGGCCGAGGCTGGCGGCGGGCGTGCCGGCGAGCGTGGCCGAGAGGAAGGCTTCGTGGGAGGCGTTGCGCTGGAGCGGGGTGCCGTTGCCGCGATCCTCGGCGTAGGCGCGGGTGTCGACGGTGAGAGTGGTGGTGGGGTTGAGCTTGGTGAGAAATGTTACCTGGGCTCGTTGGGTATCGAGGTCGGCGGGGCGGTCGATGCGGCCGGAGGTTTGCACGAGGTCGGTGCCGTCGGTGTGAAAGGCGGCGGCGTCCACGCGGACGGCGCTCGTGCCGCTGGCGGAGGCGTAGGTGGCGGCGGCTTCACCGCCGAGTGTGCCGTGATCGCCGGCGAAGGCTTCGGTTTTCGTGAGGGTGGTGTCGAGCGGTGCGGTGAAGAGTTGCACGGTGCCGCCGAGCGCGGCGTTGCCCCAGGCGGTCGAGCCACCGCCGCGCACGATCTCGACGTGATCGAGGGAGAGCTTGGGGGGTTTCGTCCATGCGATCCAGCCGCCGAAGGGATCGTTGAGCGGGACGCCGTCGAGGAGGACGAGCGAGCGGCTCGCGCCGCTGGGGCCGAGGCCGCGCAACGAGACACCTTGCGCGGTGGGATTCGCGGTGAGGCTGCTGCTGCGGCGGAAAAGCGAAAAGGCGGCGGACTGGCGCAACGCGTCGTCGATGGTCGCGGCGGGGGAGGCTTGCAGATCATCCGCTGAGAAGAGATCGACGCTGACCGGCAGCGTGTCGGCCGGCTGCGGCGTGCGCGTGGCGGTGACGATCATCGGTGCCAACGTGATGACAGGCGGCGGCGCGGCTTCCTGGGCAACCAACGTTCCGGCCAGCAGCGGGCCGGAGAATGAAAAAAGGGCGCGCTTAAATTTCATCTTCGCCCACGAGACGAAATGAGCCCGGTGCGAGATCACCGAGGGTGAGGCGGCCGAATTGCACGCGGTGCAGTGTCAGCACGGTCGCGCCGATGGCGGCGAACATGCGTCGCACCTGATGATATTTCCCCTCGGTGAGGACGAGGTCGGCGGTGCGGGGCGCGTCGGGAAACAGGCGGAGTTCAGCAGGGGCGCAGGGAGCCTCTTCACCATCGAGAACAATCGTGCCGGCGGCGAAGAGCGGGATGAGATCGGGCGACAGATCGCGGTCGGCCGTGGCGCGGTAGAGTTTGGGGACCTTGTGCTTGGGCGAGGTGTATTTGTGGACGAGCTCGGTGCGGTCGGTGAGCAGGATCAGGCCGGAGGTTTCCTTGTCGAGACGGCCGATGCTGGTGACCTGTGGATTGCGCGCGCGCCAGCGTTCGGGGAGCAGGTCGTAAACGCGCGGGCCTTCGCGTTCGTCGTGCGAACAGACCAGGCCGAGCGGTTTGTTGAGCACCAAAAGCAATCCGTCGGGATGGTCGAGCGGTTCGCCGTCGATGCGGACATCGTCTGCAAGAACTTTGCCCGCGGGATCGCGCACGGGTGCCCCGCGCACGGTGACGGCGTGTTGCTTGAGAAAATCACGGGCTTCGCGGCGTGAGCAGTAGCCGAGGTTGGCGAGCAGTTGGTCGAGACGGCGCATGGCGGGGGCGCACCAGTGGCCGAAAAAATCGGAGGAAACACAAAATCTTTTGCACCTGTTCCGCCTTTTTGCGGTTTATAAACGTATAACCCCCATGATCCGCTGGTTTCTCCTCATTCTAACCCTGTCGGTGATGGCGGCGGCTTCGTTCACGGTTCTCAAGCCGCCGACGTTGTTTTTGTGGAAAGTCGCCATCTTGGTTGGCGAATACGGTTATCTGCTGGTGGTCGTGCCGCTGCTGCTCATCTGGGTGGCGTGGTTTCATGGGCAGCGACTGGCGGCGCCTATTTTATTTCTGAGCCTGCTGGCCATTGGTTTGTTGCTAAGGCCGGTGGTGCAGGCGGCGTTCATGGGTGAAAAGCTGCCCGCGCAACTCACCCGCGCCTTCGGAAAAGCGGAATTGAAGCGGGCGCCGTTTTCCTGGGCAACGCTCACGCAGATTGTGCCGGATCAAGTCGAGGTGGAGACGATGGAGTTTTCCCATGCCGCCGGGCATGAGGCGCTGTCGCTCGATTTTTATCCGGCGGCCGGCCGCAAGCCATCCGCGCCGTGCGTCGTGGTGATCCATGGCGGCGGTTGGGACAACGGCGACCGCACGCAGCTCGCGGGCATGAACCATTATCTCGCGCAACGCGGCTACGCGGTTGCGGCGATCTCCTATGAATTGGCGCCGGCACATGTCTGGCCGGCGCAGGCCGATGACATCGGGGCGGCGATCACCTATCTGAAAAAGAACGCGACACCGCTTCACATCGATCCCGAGCGGTTTGTGCTCCTTGGTCGATCGGCGGGCGGACAGCTCGCCACGGCCTTCGCCTATGGCCGGCCCGACCCGGCGGTGCGCGGGGTGATCTCGCTCTACGGTCCGCAGGATCAGGTCTTCGCATGGAAATATTCCCGCGAAGACGACATCCTCAACGCGACGAAGCTTCTGCGTCAGTTTCTCGGCGGCACGCCGGAAACGGCGGCGGAGGCCTACACCTCGGCGTCGGCCTATCTCATCGCGACGAAAAACGCGCCGCCGACCCTGCTCGTTCATGGTGCCAACGACGCACTCGTGTGGCACAAGCAGAGCGAACGTATGCACGCAAAGCTCGACGAACTGGGCGTGCCCAACGCCTTCGTCTCGCTGCCATGGGCGACGCACGCGCTGGACTTCAATCTCTACGGTCCGTCGGGCCAGCTCACGACCTACTCAATCGAGTGGTTCTTGGCGGCAGTGACGAAGTAAGAACCCATAAATAGCCGATTGTTTGCATGAGTGATTGCCTGTGGATGGTGAAGTTGTCCTGTTGGGGTCATCCTTTTTGAGTGTTGGCCAACCCCCTGTCTTCTCCTGCTTATGACAGCTTTTATCGTGAACGCTCCTGTGGCTGGTGTTCGTGCCCGTATGTCTGCCGGATTTATCATCCGTTTGAGTTGCGTCGGTTTACTAACGGCTGGTTTGGCTTCGTTGAGTCGGGCGGCTGATGGCGTGGCACCCGATGGAATTCCGGACGCGGTGCGATCTGCGTTGGGATGGCAAATGCCTGCGGCGCCAAGTGCCCGGTCCGCTGAGATGGGCGCGATTTTCAACGTCCGCAGCGCGCCGGAAAACTGGTCGCGTGCGCGCACGTCGGCCGCTGCTTGGTTTGGCGCCGCGCCGAAGTTTTCGGAAAATCCCGGAGAAAATCTTTTTCGTCGGCTCACGTTAATCGAGGCATTGACGCTGAATGCAACCGATCCGGCGGTGCATGATGAGCTGGAGGCTCAGCGAGCAGAGCTGCTTGCGCTGGTGCTGCAAGTTAAGACTGCGAAGCCTGCGGCATTGCAGGATTGGCAGGCCCAGTCGCTCGTATCCGATTTGCGGGATTTGGATCAACAACTCGGCACCTGGCTGGCCGATTCGCCGGAGGAGCGGCTGGCGGTTTTTCGAGATCAACTCGCGGCGTTTCAGCCGCCGGACCGCACGAGTATCGCCGCCCGCTACGGTGGTGAGGAAAAATTGGCGGCACTGATCAAGGAAGCTGGCGAATACCATCGTCTTGTCGCCGCAATACAGGCGGTGATGGCCGACAAGGCGCTGAAGGAGGAAGACAAGCGGCAGGCATTGGCAAAGGCCTCGGCGGCCTTGGGATTTTTTCAAGGCTATCATTGGGAGGACAAGCAGCTTTATGCGGTGTTGAGAGATCCCGATCTTGCCGCGGAATTCAGCGGAGAGGATATCAGCTCCAGTTTTCCGACGCTTGATATTCCGGACTTGGTTGAATGGGCAGGCGCGGCCGGAGCCGAGCCGCTGTTGAAAGAGGCCTTTTCCCTGCCGGTGAGGATTGAGCTAAGGGACGACAACCGCACCCGAAAACTTGCGCTTACCTTGATCAAAACGGGCAAGATCACGCTCAAGACCGTGCCGTGGACGTTAATTGAATGGCCTGAAAATAATGTGGGGGCCGACGATGCCCGTGAGTTGGTGGCGCTGTATGACGTTTTTCACGCGCAGCTGGGTGATCTGACCAAGCAAGCCAAGTCCGATTGGAATGGTAAAGCCGGGCTGGCCCGGTTGGCCGTCGCGCTGGGAACTCAGGGGCGCACGGAGGAGGCGACCATCCTTATCAAAGCTGCGGGACAGACGGACCCGGGATTTCCCTACCATGGTTCGGTGAACAAGGCGTTTGCCGCGACGGTCTGGGATTTTCTGCTCAAGGTATCCGATGCGGAAAACACGACGGAGAGCTGGACTACGTTGAGCAACCTGGCCTCGCAGGCGGGCCGAGGGAAGGAGTTGATCGCGTGGGCCGATCAACAGGTGAAGGCCGCCCCCGCTGACTCTGTGCTCGCGAAAACGTGGCGCATGAGAAAAGGCTGGGCACTCGTTGCCGCTGGCCAGGCTGACGAAGCATTGGCGATGCTCATGCCTGCGTTCGAGGAGGGACCCGGGGCCGAGGATGATCCCTTGGTTCAGGAATGGACGGAGTCGGCCGTGCGCTTGCTAAAACTGACCGCCGTGCTTGATCGCTCCGAGCTGAGTGCAAAGCTTCACGAACGATTAGCGGTCGATTTCAAGGATGCTCACAGCCCGCTATGGAAAACAAACGATCTGTTTACGGAGTTTGCCCGACAAGACATGGCCGCGGCCCGCTTTGCGCCGATTGAAGCGCTCGTGCGCAATCGCCTGACCGCCAAACCGCAGCCGAAGCAGCCGGGCGATGATGCCTACGATGGATCACGCGATTTCGATGCAAAAACCTACAGTATGTGGCTGGCGGACTTGCTGGCTCGCGAAGGCCGCTATGAAGAGGTCGTGCAGTTGCTGGCCAACTCGCCGGACTGGAGCGCTCCCGATCTTTCCCAAATGTTGGATGCCGGCGGCGGTGACGGATGGCGCCCGTTGGCGTTGATCGTGGCGGAAACGCTTCATGTCACCGGACGTGATCCTCAGGCGATCGCGATTCTGGAGGCGTATCTGGTGAGTCATGCGGCTTCCGATCCGGCGTATGAACTCTACACTTCCATTCGTGGAATCGAAGCGGTCGCGTTTCTGGAGAAGCTGCGCGCGATGGATCACTACGAGGAGCGGCCGCTTATTTGGAAGGCGCAGCTTTTAGTTTCAGCGGGTCGAGTGGACGAAGCGGAGATGGTGATCAAGCAGGCCATCGCGATTGATCCGTCCGATGGCGGAGAACCCCATGGAGATCGTATGCGGGCCTATGCCGTGGCCCGGCAGATCGCGTTGAAAAAAGGCGACACCGCCCATGCGGAATTTCTTGGCAGTGTGGTCACGGCCATTCGCATGGCCGAGGCGGCTGACGATGTGGCCGACGCGGGCCTCATCGGGCGGGCGATTCTGGAATATCAGGAAGCGCTCAACTCCTTTTCCGATGCCTACTGCATACAGTCGCGGCTGGCCATCCGCCTGGCTGGGGAAAACCGCATGGATGAGGCTATCGAGCACTATAAGCGCGCGTATGAATTGATGCCCGACAGCTTTGGGCGAGTGGAGAGCCATTGTTTTGGATGCGAGCGCGCCTTTGCGGGAGAACAGCCGCAGGCCATCGCCGAGCGCGTGTTTATGGCGCTCATCGCCAAGCCGCCGGTGAAGCTGCAGGCATTTTACCTGATGGGATATTTGCGACAGGAACAGGAGCGATGGGAGGAGGCCGCGGATTATTTCTCCAAGGCGGTGTCTGCCGATCCGGAATATTTAAACGCTTGGAAAAAACTGGCCGGTGTTTTGCCGCATACCACACGTCCGCGGGCGGAACGGGACAAAGTGGCCTTCAAGCAATTCGCGCTCGATCCGTATCAACATCATAGCTCTTCCGGATTGGACGTGGTGCGGGATATTCCCGCACTGTGGAACGCCGCCGCCGCCGTGGATCAGAGCGCAAACAAGATGCCCGACACGCTGTATCCACTGGGCGACAAGGCGGGCGGTTCGGAGCACAGGCAGGTCAATGGTTATGTCCGTTCGGGAGATCTGGATTCGTCGCCGGACGGGCTTTTGGCCAGGCATGATGTATTGCAGATGGTGGTGAGGCAGCTGAGCAGCTGCTATTCTTGGAAACAGCAAAACCAGTAATCGCGAACGACGGGATGCGTTGTGCCTGACTCCGTTTGTCTCGGACAGAGTCAGGTGGCGTCACTTAGCGGCGCGGCGCTGCGATGAAAGCTGGATCATAATTCTTGCGATCTCCAAGAGCGCGAGCGGGATGAAGATCCACAGCACCTGCACGGGAAACAGTTTTCGTGCGGCGGCTTGATGGTAGGCCGCAAGTCCGGCGGCGACGTAGGCCAAGCGGTGCAGCCATTTCCAGTGCTTCGCGCCGAGCGCGCGCACGAGGCGGTGCAGGCTTGTGACGGCCAGCACGAGCAGAATGGCAAACGCGATCAGGCCGGTGAGCAGAAACGGCTTTTTCACGTCGCTCGCGAGCACGTGGAAACCGCCTTCGTAGACGAGATGAGTGGCGAGATGCAGCGCGGCGTAAACAAATGCGCCCACGCCGACGAGGCGGCGGTGGCGGTTGAGCGCGAGGGCGAGTTTTGACTTCGGAAAAATCACGCGCAGCGGTGTGAACGACAGCACGGTGGCGAGCAGGATGCACGCGACGAAACCGAGGTGATGCAGGATGTATTTGAGCGGGTCGGCGCCTACGGTGGGATCTTGCCGCAGGAGCGGCACGAGGGGCCACAGACCGGGCAGGACGAGGAGCGTCCAAACAAAGACCTTGGAGCGGAGAAGTTTTTCCAACGGAGAGTTCAATGCCGGATTTTTAAGAATGGCTTCCGCTTAAAAGAATTTCCGCAAGTCGAGCCCCTTGTAGAGGCCGGCGACTTGTTTCTCGTAGCCGTTGAACATGAGAGTGTCTTTGCGTCCGGCGAAGAGGCCGGCGCCGATCACACGCTCGCTGGCCTGCGACCAGCGGGGATGGTCGACCTTGGGGTTCACGTTGGCGTAGAAGCCGTATTCGTTGGGCGCGAGGCGTTGCCAGGTGTTGTAGGGCTCCTTATCAGTGAACTCGATCTTCACGATGGATTTGATGCCTTTGAAACCATACTTCCACGGTGTGACGAGGCGGAGCGGAGCGCCGTTTTGGTTTGGGATGGGTTTGCCGTAGATGCCGGTGGCGATGAAGGCGAGTTCGTTGGTCGCTTCGTCCATGCGCAGGCCTTCGACGTAGGGCCAGCCGAGGTAGCTGTCCTGCTGACCGACGGCATTCTTCGGATCGAGAAACGAGGTGAACTTCAGGTATTTTGCCTCGGGTTTCGGATCGGCGAGGGCGACGAGTTTGGCGAGCGCGAAGCCGTCCCACGGAACGACCATCGACCACGCTTCGACGCAGCGGTGGCGGTAAACGCGTTGTTCGATGCCCCCGGTTTTGGCCACGAGATCGTTCACGTCGAACTTGCCCGGCGAGCGGATCAAGCCGGTCAGCTCGACCGTCCACGGATCGGTTTTCCAACCCTTGTTGGCATACTCGGCGGGGTCGTCCTTGCCGGTGCCGAACTCATAAAAATTGTTGTAGCTCGTGATGTATTCGTAGGCGGTGGGCTTGAGCGCCGCCGCCGGGTAGAGCGGGTTTTCCTTGTCGGGGAAGCCGGCGGTCGCGGCGAAAAGTCCCCTCGGGGCGAGGGCGGCGCCCGCGAGGCCGGCGCCGAGAGTCCGGAGGAAATCACGGCGGTTTCGCAGGCGATACATGGACTCGTTGGTGACGGCGGCTTCAGGGAGCTCCCAGTCTTTCGGCGTGCGGATGTTCATGGCGTGCGGGGTGCGTTGGAAAGGGTTACGAGTTGGGAGCCGCGCAGGATGTTCCTTATTCCGGGAATTTGCGTAAATTAGCCGCGCATCGGACGGGGGCAACCCTTCCGGCGCGTCCGGCCAGATTAGGCTCGGCAATTGCGGGGGCATTTGGGATGCGTTAACCCGCTACCCCGCAACACCACTTTTATGTCACTTTGGGAATACAAGCATATCACCAGCGGCCCTCATGGTTTCGCGACGCCCGCGCTGCTGGAATCCTATCTCAACCAGCTCGGCAAGGACGAGTGGGAGATCATCAGTTTCCAGTCTTCGCCGACCAACGCCCTCGCTTTCAACGGCGTCGCCCGCCGCACCACGCTGCGCGACTGGACGCTCGAATCCGCCGCCGCGGCCGCCGCGAAGATCGAAGCCGATAAAATCCGCGCCGAATTTGCCGCCAAATTTCAGGGCAACGCTCCCGTCGCCGATGCGGCCGCGGAGAAACCCACCTCACTCGTCGCCGACACCGCCGCGCCCGAGGACGGTTTTCGCAAGCTCCGTGACACCACCCGCGACGACGATCCCGACGCGCCCGAAGAGGGCGACGATTGGGACAACTGGGAAAATCTCGACGACGATCTCCCCACGCTTTTCGAAGCGATCAAACCGCACCTCCGCAAAAACCAACGCGGTCCCGGCCAGTCCGTCGGCATTCTGTTCCTTTCGAAACGCTGGGAGCAGACCGAAGCCGACCTCGTCGGCGCACTCAAGGAATGCGGCTTCATCGTGCCTGAGTCCGAGGACACGCCGCCAGAATATCTGGAGTTCGAGGGCGAGCTTTACTGGCTGAATCTCAACAACCGTCACGAACTCTTCCTCAACACCCGCGAGAAGCCTCGTCCGGTTTTTCGCGCCGTTGCCGCCAAGAAACTCGATCCCGCCGATCCGGTGAACGGGATTCTCGCCGATGAAGCCGCCGCCGAGCAGGCCGAGAAAGCCCGTCGCGACGCCGAACGCCTTGCCCGCGAGGCCGAACATGCCGCCCGTCGTGCCGAACGCGAAGCCCAGCGGCTCGCCGAAATCGAAAAACGGAAAGCGCAAATTCCGGTCGCCGCATCCGCTGAAAAGTCGGATGCCCCGAATCCCAAATCCGAAATCCCCCCGGCGCCCCTGCCGCAAGGCGAAGACCTGCTCGCGGCGATCCGCCCGCAGATGCGTCGCAACCGTCGCGGCCCCGGATATTCCGGCAGCACGACTTATCTCTCCCGCGCCTTCAAATGCACCGAAGCCGACCTGGTGACCGCGCTTGCGGCCATCGGCCTCAAGGTTCCCGAGGCCGCCACCGACAAGCCGGTGCCCTCCACGATCGGTGCGCATGTTTACTGGCTCAACAAAGACAGCCGCGGCGGCATCTGGATCAATGGCGACGAAGCCGCGGATCCGCAGGCGCCTGCGAGCGCCACCGTTGGGGACGGAAAACCAGCCGAAGCCTTTCCGTTGGAAGCTGCCGCCGAATCCACGCCCAAGCTTGAGGCCGATGCGCCCAAACCGGTGCCGGCGGACTCGCCCGTATCACCACTCGCAGCGCTCCGCCTGCTCCTCAAGCCCAACAAGCGCGGCACCGGTGTTTCCGCCGAGATCGGCGCACTCGCCCGCACGTTGGAAAAAGACGAAGTCGCCTTTTATGCCGATCTCATCGAGCTCGGCCTCGCGCTGCCCGCGACCGACGACGACAAACCCGCTTTTGTCGAACACGCCGGCGAAGTCTATTGGCTCAACAAAAACGCCAAGGACATGTCCGTCTGGCTCAATGCCAAGACCTCCAAGGCGGCCGCCAAAAAAGCTCCTCCCACCGGAAAGCCTCGCGCCAAGAAATCCGCTAAAAAAGATGAGTGAGCGCCGGTAATCGCGGCGATCTTTCCAGGGTCGACCGCGATCGGGCTCAGCGCGAGATGTCGCCTTGCGTGAGAATCTTGTAGCCCCGGCTGCCCAACGACTGGGCGGCGACATCCGCGTCCTCAATGTTGAGGGCGAGCGCGGACCGGCCTTCGGGTCGTTTGATGAAGCTGTAGATATAGTGGATGTTGATCTCGGCTTCGAGCAGCGCGGCGAGCACGCCCTTCAGGTCGCCCTCGTCGTTGATCTCCACCACGAGCACGTCCACCTCGGTGTAGGGAAAATCATTGTTGATCATCAGCTCGCGGGCCTTGTCGGGATCGTCGACGATCACGCGCAGGATGGAGCTGTCCGTCGTATCGAGCACCGTGAGGGCCATGACATGGACGTTGTTGTCCTTGAGCAGGGCGGTGAGGTCATAGAGACGACCGACGCGGTTTTCCGCAAAAACGGAAAACTGTTTAACAGGATCGGTGCCGATGGAAATGTTCGTGGACGCCATGGTGGGTCGGTGATGGCACGCTGAACCCGCCGCCGAAACCGGTCAACCCCCGCATCGCGGCGACATCGTGGAAATGGCGCGGCACAAGTTTCTTAGCCTAGGCTAAACGCCTTGCGCCGTCGCGTCCGCTGAAATGGCATGCGCGTGACACCAGCCATGCCTCGCTCTTCCCCTGCCGCCCTTCATTTTGAAACCCAACGTCGCGCCCGCGGAAGCGCACGGCTGGTGCTGCGCGGCATCTGGCTCAATATTGTGCTCGCGGTCGTGAAGCTGGCCGGCGGGATTTTCGGGCACACGTATGCGTTGATCGCGGACGGCATGGAATCGTTGATGGATGTGTTTTCGTCCGCGCTGGTGTGGGCGGGCTTTCGCGTGGCCGCCCGGCCGCCCGACGAAAATCATCCCTACGGTCACGGCAAGGCCGAGCCGCTCGCGGCGCTGGCGGTGGCGCTTTTTATTTTCGCGGCGGCGGCTTGGATCGGCACGCACGCGGTGCGCGAGATTCTCGCGCCCCACCAGAAGCCCCATTGGGCGACGCTGCCGCTGCTCGCGGTGATCGTAGTGGTGAAATACTGGTTTTCCCGTCGCATGCATCGCGCCGGCGAGAGTGAGGGCAGCACCGCGCTGGGTGCCGAGGCGTGGCACCACTATGCCGATGCGCTCACCTCGGCGGCGGCGTTTGTGGGCATCTCACTGGTCGTGTTTGGCGGCGACCGCTTCATCGGCGCCGACTCCTGGGCGGCGTTGCTCGCGTGCGTGGTCATCGTTTTCAACGGCGTGCATATCTTTAACCGCGCGCTGGCCGACGTCATGGACACCGCCGTGCCCGTGGCGTTTGAAAACGAGGTCCGTGCCGTCGCGCTTGCGGTGGACGGCGTGCTCAGTCTCGACAAATGCCGCGTGCGCAAGAGCGGTCTCATTCATCTCGTGGACATTCATGTGGTGGTGAACCCTGAGATCACCGTTTATGACGGCCATGAAATCGCGCATGCGGTGAAAGATGCGCTCGAGCATTCGGCGCTGCACATCGCCGATGTTTCCGTGCACATCGAGCCGGCCCGTCCGCTGGCGTAAGCAGGCGCGGGGGGCGGGGCGGATGACAAGTTTTCATCCCGCAAATTCTGCGCAGGGATGTGCATAGCATGCGGAGCAACGCTCGGGCATTTGCGGTTTACTCGGCATCGTTGGTCCAATTCGTTTACCCAATGAAAGCACGTCCGTCCTCAAAGCCGCTCAGCACCAACCCGAATCTTCTGAAATGGGTCGCCAAGATTGCAGAGCTCACCAAACCAGCGGCGATCCACTGGGTTGATGGCTCTCAGGCGGAAAATGACGCGCTGTGCGCGCAGATGGTCGAGGCGGGCACGTTCATCAAGTTGAACGAGAAACTCTGGCCCGGCTGCTATTACGCACGTTCCGATGCGAGCGACGTGGCTCGCGTCGAAGATCGCACCTTCATTTGTTCGCTTTCCAGGGACAACGCCGGCCCGACCAACAACTGGGTCGATCCGTTTGCGATGCGCAAAACCCTCAAGGGCGTTTTTGCCGGCTGCATGACCGGGCGCACGATGTATGTGCTGCCTTTCAGCATGGGACCGCTTGGCTCCCCCATTTCGCAGCTGGGCGTCGAGATTACCGACTCGCCTTACGTCGTGGTCAACATGAGCATCATGGCCCGCATCGGCCTGCCTGTTTTCAAGGAGATCGACAAAAACGAAAAACGCGTCGTCCCCTGCGTCCACTCCGTTGGCGCCCCGCTTGCTTCCGGTGCGAAGGACGTCGTCTGGCCCTGCAACAAGGAAAAATACATCGTCCACTTCCCCGAGACCCGCGAGATCTGGTCATACGGTTCTGGATACGGCGGCAACGCCCTGCTCGGGAAAAAATGCTTCGCGCTCCGCATCGCCTCCAACATGGCCCGCGACGAAGGCTGGATGGCCGAGCACATGCTCATCCTTGGAGTCGAGGATCCCAGAGGGGAGAAAACCTACGTTGCCGCCGCTTTCCCGTCGGCTTGCGGAAAAACCAACTTCGCCATGCTCATCCCGCCCGCGCCGCTCCGCGACAAGGGCTGGAAGGTTTGGACCGTCGGCGACGACATCGCGTGGATCAAACCCGACGCGAACGGCCGCCTGCACGCCATCAATCCCGAGGCCGGCTTCTTCGGCGTCGCCCCCGGCACGTCGAACAAGACCAACCCGAACGCGATGGCCTCGCTCGCGAAGAACACCATTTTCACCAACGTCGCGCTCACGCCCGACGGCGGCGTCTGGTGGGAAGGCATGACCGACGCTCCGCCCGCCGAATGTATCGACTGGCAGGGCAAGAAATGGACACCCGCCATTGCCAGGGAAACCGGCGCCAAGGCGGCCCATCCCAACGCGCGCTTCACCGCCCCCGCTTCGCAGTGCCCGACGATCGATCCCGATTGGGAAAAACCCGAGGGCGTGCCGATCTCCGCGATCATTTTTGGCGGCCGCCGTGCCACCACCATGCCGCTCGTCTATCAGGCGTTCAACTGGAGCGCGGGAGTCTACACCGGCGCGACGATGGGCTCCGAGATGACTGCCGCCGCCGCCGGCACCATCGGCAAGGTCCGCCGCGATCCCTTCGCCATGCTGCCCTTCTGCGGCTATCACATGGGCGACTATTTCCGCCACTGGATCATGATGCAGAAGACGCTCAGCGAAACGCCGCGCATTTTCCATGTGAACTGGTTCCGGAAGGATGCCGACGGCAATTTCATCTGGCCCGGCTTCGGCGACAACATGCGTATCCTGAAATGGATCGTCGACCGCGCACGCGGTCGCGCTCTTTCAAAGGAGACGCCCATCGGCTGGCAGCCCCGCTATGACGACATCGACTGGACCGGGTGCAATTTCTCCCGCGAACAGTTCGACGCCCTCCAGGCGGTGGACCGCAAAGCCTGGCGCGCGGAGGTCATGGGGCACGAGGAGCTTTTCCTCGATCTGCACGACCACCTGCCGAAGGAAATGGTCTACGAGCGCGAATTGCTCATCTGCCGCCTATGACGGGCTGCAACTAACACTTCACACACGTCAAGTGGGGCGTGTGTGTCTGGACGAACGCCGCCGGGCGGGCCATGGGGTCCGCCCGGCTTTCCTTTAAGGCTGCCCCAGCGTCGCCCAAAGAAACAACGCGATCATCGCAAAGGCGCACGCCAGACGGCCGGCGGTGGACAACAAAAATCCGACGGTCGCGCCCACGCCTGCACGCAAAGAGTCACGCCCCGTTTTTTTAGCGGCGAATTTTTCCGCCGCCGCCGCTCCCAGAAACGTGCCCAGCAACAGTGCGGGCAGTGAAAAAAACATGCCGATGAACGCGCCGCCGCCGGCTCCGGCCATGCCCCATTTGCTCCCGCCAAAAAGCCGCGTGCCCAGAATCACCCCGATAAAATCAACCACCACTGAGACGGCCCAAATGCAGGCGATCCAGCCGATGACCGCCCACGAAAGAGCATCGGGCAGCAGGAGCTTGTGGATTATCATGGCCAAAAGGATGAGTGTCGTGCCCGGCAGCAATGGCACCACTACGCCGGCGAAGCCCGCGAGCAGAAGGGTGGTGGTGAGGGTCCAGACCAGGGCTGTATCCACGTCGGTTTATCCCGTCTGTCCGTCGCCCTCGACGAATCAATGGAGGTTTTTCTCGATCGCCTCGTAGAGAGCGCGTGAGTTGCCCTTGCTGCCGACCGCGCCCCAGCGGATTTTGATCATGGTCTGGCGGCTGTTTACCTCCTTGATGGAGATGTAGACCTTCTTGTCGTCGCGTGAGCGCGCGTTGACTTGGGCTTCAAAAGTGTAGAGGTCGGCCTTGGTCTGGTAGAGGTCGAGATCCTTAAGCGCCTTTTGCGTCGCGCTAAAAGTGAGCGGAGCGGTGGAGTTCACGAGCATCTCGAACTGGCCGAATTCGTAAACAGCCTGGGTATCCCCGCTGTCGTCCAGATTGACCGTGCTGCAGCCGGAAAAAAAACAGACGGATGACAGGAGAAAGAATGACGACAGGGCCGGGAGGGAGGGGAGCTTCATGGTAGGGAAAAGGTCTTTTTGAGACCGCAGAGTAGCCTTTGGGTTCGGGGTGTCACCGTGAAAACATTCCGTGGGCCGGTTTCCGGTTTGCCGTGGACGGGCTCTTGCGTCTATCGCTTGGGTCTATGGCAAAGCCACTTGTCGGCGTCATCATGGGCAGCACATCCGATTGGGATACGATGCAACATGCCGCGCAAACCCTCAAAACGCTCGGCATCGCCTCCGAACACCACGTCGTGAGCGCGCACCGCACGCCGGAAAAAATGTATACCTACGCCCAGTCCGCCGAGAAGCGAGGGCTGAAGGTCATCATCGCGGGTGCCGGCGGGGCCGCCCATCTGCCCGGCATGACGGCCGCGCTCACCCCGCTGCCGGTCCTCGGCGTGCCGGTGGAGTCGCACACGTTGAAGGGAGTCGATTCGCTTTATTCCATCGTGCAGATGCCGGGCGGGGTGCCCGTGGCGACGTTTGCCATTGGCAAGGCCGGTGCGATCAACGCCGCGCTCTTCGCCGCGGCCATTCTGGCCACCGGCGGTGACACGAAGGTGAAAAAAGCCCTCGATGCCTACCGGGCCAACCAGACGGCCAAGGTCTTGGACGCGAAGCTGCCGTGATTGAGTCAGCCGAGGGCAAAGCCTGGGCTGGACTCTGTGCTTTCAGCTCTTAGCTCTCAGCTCCCTGCATGATTCCTCCCGGCAAAACCATCGGTGTCCTTGGCGGCGGCCAGCTCGGCCGCATGTTTGCCCACGCGGCCGAACGTCTTGGCTATCGTGTGCATATTTACGAACCCGAGGCCAACGGCCCGGCTGGGGAGGTCTCCGCCCACGAGGTCAACCAGCCTTACACGAATGTAGAGGCGCTGGCCGGCTTCGTGCGGGCCTGCGATGTGGTGACCTACGAGTTTGAGAACATCCCGGTCGCGCCGCTTTGGGAGGTTGAGAAGCTCGCCACGCTGCATCCGCACTGGAGCGTGTTGGAAACCTGCCAGAATCGCATGCGCGAGAAGACCTGGCTGCGCAAAAACGACTTTCCGCATGTGCCCTTTGCCGAAGTCGAGGCCGGTGATGATCTTGCCGCCGCCATCCGTCGTATCGGGCTGCCGTGTGTCGTGAAGACCGCCGATTTCGGCTACGACGGCAAAGGCCAGATCAAGGTTTCCGACGATGCTTCTCTCGCCAAGGCGGTCGCCTCGTTCACGAAGCAACGCTGCGTCATCGAGAAGTTCATCGATTTTAAGTGCGAGCTGTCCGTCCTCGTGGCGCGAAGCAGCACGGGAGAGGTGAAGGTGTTTCCAGTCGCGGAAAACATCCACACGAAGCACATCCTCGATTTTTCCATCGTGCCCGCGCGCGTATCCGACGCGATCCGCACCGAGGCGGAAAAGCTCGCCCTCGCCATAGTCGAAAAACTCGACGTTGTCGGCCTGCTGGCCATCGAGCTGTTTCTCACTGATCGCGGCGAAATCCTCGTCAACGAGCTCGCCCCGCGTCCGCACAACAGCGGCCACTGGTCGCTCGATGCCTGTGTGACCTCGCAGTTTGAACAGCATGTGCGCGCCGTGTGCGGCCTGCCGTTGGGCGACGTCTCGGTCGTGGCGCCGGTGGTGATGGTCAACATCCTCGGCGATGCTTGGAAATGGCAGGGCGGCACGATTACCGGGGAACCGGATTGGCGGGCTGTCCTGACCAATCCCCGGGCCAAGCTGCATCTTTATGGCAAGCGCGAGCCGCGGATCGGACGGAAAATGGGACATTTCACCGTGACGGCGGTGACGGCCGATGCGGCCCTTGAAGCGGCACGGGAATTAAAAAACCGGCTGTAAAATCGGAGGCGGGGTTACTGATCGGGAAAAGACGGGTCTGTGTCTTGCGCATGGTTGCGCCGGATACATTTCGGGTTAGGATTTCGTCATGAAAGCGAACGATTCCCGTTCCTCTGATTCGCCGTTCAATCCGCCGGCGGTCATCAAAGCACGGGCGCTTTTTGTCATTCAATTTTTTGCGTTGATCGGCTGCCTTGGCTTTTTCGCGGCGGCGTTGGCGGAGCAGGACTGGTGGTTTGTCGTGCCGGGGGCGTTGTGCTTTGCATTGATGGCCGTCATCCGGTTGAACCTCAAGCGCAGCGGCCAGTGGCAGATGTGTGTGGATGGTCTTAACGAGGCTTACACGCGGCCCGATCCGCTGCCGAATCATGAGGATGGAAGCATGCGGCTGATGGATTTGATCGATCGTCGTGACGAAATCGAGAGCCGGCGGGGCGGGCCCAAGTTTGATCCTTGGGCCTTGCAAGAGGTGCGGCATAAAATCGCCGTTCTCGTTAAAAATGACGAGGCGTTGCAATCGCTGCTGGACGACGACCGCTGATACGGTTGTCGCTCAGACAAAATGGAGAGGAAGCTCGTCGCGATTCCGATCAAGATGCAGGTCGGGCAATCCTTGGGCGGGTGCGGGTGCACCGAGCCGGTGGCGTGTGCGCGGGGCGAGGTCCCTCGGCTGAAGGGTCTTCACGCCATCGGTCAGGGTGATGTGGCTCACGGCGGTTTCCCCCACGCCGCGCAGCGCGATGCGAAGTGGCCGCCGGACGTCGTCCACGGAAACGGAAAACTCGCGGCGGATATTGGCCGCGTGCGGGCGCGCGGCCTGGGCGCGGAATTCGATGGTGAAACGCTCCGCGAGTGTCGCCCATGCGCCGTCGGCGGACTGTTGTTCGACGAGGATTTTTTGGAGGGCCGGCGCGAAGTTGTGGACGATGAAGGTGAGTTGCCAACGGCCGTGCACGGGCGAGGCGGTGAAGGCATGTGCGGGTTTTTTGGCGACGGCGGCGAGCCAGCGTCGCCAGTCGCGCAGACGTTCGGTGTCGCGCTGAAGGATGAGTTCGTTGGGTGAGACGACCTTGGGATCGCGTGTGCGCCGCCACATCACGTGCGCGGCGGCGCGCGCGGTTGTCAGCTGATTGGAGAAACGGGCTGCGTCTTCGCGGGCTTGGGCGACTGCATCGGCGATTTTGTTTTTCGAGGCGACAGTGTGGGCGTGGCGGAGTCGGCGAACGGCGCGGGTGGCGGTGCGCAGGAAGGCTTCGCGGGCGGAAAGGTAGGCGTTGAAGGCGGCGCTGGCGGCAAGAGGCGCGGGGATTTTTTTCTGAAGGGAGAGCCGGTTGAAAAAACGGGCGCCACGCGCGGCACGGGCTGGGCCTTCGGGACCGCCGGCGGCGTCCCAGCGGTCGTTGAGTTCCCATTTGGCGTAGCCGGCGAAGGCGTGTTCATCGCAGCGGAGTGCGGCGCGGGCGGCTTCGCGAGAGCCGCTTTTGCCGAAGACGCGTTCAAAGCCTTTGGTGAGCATGCCGACGTTGTCGTCTGTCTGCGGATCGAGCCAAAGACTTGCGGCGGCGGCATCGACGACGGTGGTCATTTCGAGGGCGAGGCGGTTGGGCTCCCAGCTGGTGACGAGAAAGCCTTCCGCGCCGGTCTGGCGACAGCGTTTCCACCAGGAGCGGAGATTGGCGAGGCGGTCGGCGAAAACGGGGAGCGGCTCGTAGCGGAAGCTGCCGTTCATCGGACAACCCCAGTAGGCGATGCCTTGGGTCGCGAAGGCGGGCGCGAGGTCGCATTCGGCGAAGTTGAACAACTCGACGCGCGGGTGACGGGCGAATGGATAATAATACCAGTCGTAGGCGACGAGGCCGCGCGGGAGCTGCGGAATGGCTTCGGGGATGAAGGCGAGCATGTCGGCCCAGATGCCCATGCGCAGGCCGCGCGGTTGGATGAGCGTGTGCAGGCGATCAATGTAGCCGGCGAAATGCGCGGCGAGGCCGATGCGCGCGATCTCGGCGCGGGAGAGCGGGTGTTTGCCGAGGTGAAATGATTCGTCGAGGCCGACATGGACTTTGCCGGCGGTGCAGAAGGGTGCCATGTCGCCCAGCAGCTTGTCGGCGATTTCGAGGGTGCGCGGATGCAGCGGACAGATCTGGCCGCGGGCGAGCGGGGTGCCGTCGGGTGCGCGGAGTTCGTTGAGGGCGCGCAGCTCGGGGGTTTTGACGAGGTATTGGGTGTGGCCGAGGAGATTGACGATGGGGACGACTTTGATGCCGGCGCGGGTGGCGGCGTTGACGAGTTTCTCGAAGTCTCGGGTCGAGTAGGCATCGGAGCGGGCGACTCCAGGAAGACTGGGGTAGGCGACGGCGTCCTCCAGATGGAGGCAAAGTTCCTGATAGCCCCAGTTGGCGTAGCGGGGTAGCTGCGCGAGAAGGAAGTCGAGGCGCTCGACCTGGCGGGCGAGGTCCCATTGGAAGGCACGGATCATCGGAATGGTATGGCTCAGGGTGAAGCGGCCGGCGTTTTTACGGCGGAGCGGAAGCGGGTGAGCTCGGCGATAAGGAGCGTGGCCGCCGGCTGGACTTGGCCGTCCTTCAGGCGAATCTGGTAAGGCGTGCCGCTGATGCTGGATTGTGTGGCGCAGAGCTCGATAAATTTCTCGGCACTGGAGATTTTAGAGCGTTGTTTTTCCCACTTCATGCGCAAATGGGCTTCGGCGGCGATGGCCGTGTGTTCGCTGCCGTTGCGGATGAAGACGGCGCCGTCGATGGTTTTGACGTAAGAGAGGAGGTGTTCGATTTCGATGGTGGCGGCCGAGGTGTCGGTGCTGGCGGCCATCAGCGGTAGCAAGAAGAGTCCTAACAGGGGGAATAGGCGCAGGAGGATTTTCATGCTGAGTTCGCAGTGTGGGGATAAATCGTGTGAGGCAGAAGGCGCAAAAAAGCCCGGCGCCCAAAATTGGGGCCGGGCTTTGATGGAGCAAGCGATAGAAGTCGACGCTCAGCCGCGCTTTTGGGCGATGAGTTGTTCGAGTTTCACAATGTCGGCCGAGAAGAGGCGGATGCCTTCGGCGGTCTTTTCGGTGGCCATCGCGTCGTCGTTGAGGGCGAAGCGGAATGCTTTTTCGTCGAAGATGGTCTTCTTGAGATCGGCGGAGAAGGCCTTGGCCGGATCGAGCTTGCGCACGAGCGGGGTGGTGGTGGCCTTGAGTTCGGCGAGGAGGGTGGGGGCGATGGTGAGCAGGTCGCAGCCGGCGAGCTCGGTGATTTCACCGGTGTTGCGGAAGGAGGCGCCCATGACCTCGGTCTTGTAGCCGAATTTCTTGTAGTAGGTGTAGATGTGGGTGACGGAGATCACGCCGGGGTCGGCGGCGCCGGCGAAGTTGGCATCAGGTTTCTTGGCCTTGTGCCAGTCGAGGATGCGGCCGACGAAAGGGGAGATGAGGGTGATGCCGGCTTCGGCGCAGGCGACGGCTTGGGCAAACGAGAAGAGGAGGGTGAGATTGCAGTGGATGCCTTCCTTTTCGAGGATCTCGGCGGCTTTGATGCCTTCCCACGTGGAGGCGATCTTGATGAGGATGCGTTTACGGTCGATGCCGGCCTTTTCGTAGAGGGCGATGATTTCGCGGGCCTTGGCGACGGTGCCGGTGGTGTCGAAGGAGAGACGTGCGTCTACTTCGGTGGAGACGCGGCCGGGGACGATCTTGAGGATTTCGAGGCCGAAATTCACGAGCAGGCGGTCGATCACGTCGGGCAGGCTGGCGGAGGGGCCGGTGTCCTTGATGGCTTGATCCACGAGAGGGGCATAAGCCGGCATGGCGGCGGCCTTCAGGATGAGGGAGGGGTTGGTAGTCGCGTCGCGGGGCGCGAATTCCTTCATGCTGGCGAAGTCGCCGGTATCGGCGACCACGACGGTGAGTTGTTTCAGCTGATCGAGTTGGTTGGACATGGATGGACGAGGATTGAGTGATGATGCTGACAACAGGGCGGAGGTTTTGTCACTGTTTTGTCAGGTTGTGAGCCTTCAAATAATTTCTCAACCAGATGAGGGCGGTTGATTCATCAAGGAAGGCGCCGTCGAGCTGGGCTTCAAAAGCGGCGTCGAGGACGGGTTTGAAGGTCGGACCGGCGGTGAGTCCTGCGGCGATCAGGTGGCGTCCGAGCAAGATTGGACGAGGGGCGCCGGTTTGCAGGTCGAGCGAATGAGACCGGGCGCGAAGTTTTTCGATCAACGCAAGGGTGTCGGGCGAATGAAGCGGCGGGCGACCGAGATTGTCGGCCATCATGACGGTGCAGAGGTCGTCGATGGTGGATGGGTGCAGCTTGCGTGCGAGGCGGCGAACCATGGAATCCCCGAATTCGCCGTTTCCGCTGTGATGGACCATATGGAGGACGACCAGCGGACGCACGGTCTCGATGAGGGCATGCGGCGCGCCGATGCGTTGGAGAAAGGTTTCGGCGAGCGGTCCGCCGGCGGATTCGTGGCCGGGACTTATCCAACGGAGCCGGCCGTGTTTTTCGGCCTGATGGGTGGTGGCTGGTTTGCCGAAATCATGGGCCAGCACGGCAAACAGCAGGGTGCGCCGTCGATGGGCGTCGGCTTTTTGCCAGACAGGCAGTTGGACGAGTGCATCGCAGCAGTGGGCGGTGTGGGCAAAGACATCGCCTTCGGGGTGCCATTCCGGGTCTTGAGGCGTGCCGTGCAGGGAGGCGAGTTCGGGGAAATGCACGAGCCAGCCGGTTTCCGCGAGCACGGCGAGGCCCTGGGAAGGCTTGGTGGCTTGAGTCGCCCATTTATCCCATTCACCCCAGATGCGTTCTACGGGCAGTTCGGAGAAAGTGCCGGCCATGCTGCGGCAGAGCGCGACGGTTTCGGGGGCGAGGGTGAAGTCGAAGCGCGCGGCAAATTGAAACGCCCGCAACACGCGCAACGGGTCTTCGATGAAGGCAGGGCTGGTATGCCTGAGGACACGGACCGACAGGTCGCGTTGGCCGCCGTGCGGATCAAAAAACTCGCCGGTAAACGGATCATAAGTGATGGCATTGATCGTAAAATCTCGTCGGGCGGCAGCTTCCGTGTCGCTTAAGTGGGGATCGGGGGCGATTTTGAAGCCACGATGGCCGGCGCCGACCTTGGATTCACGACGGGGCAGGCTGAAATCGTATTCGATGGAGCCGAGGCGCAGTTTGATCACGCCGAAGCTTTGGCCGACTACATCAGTTGCGCCGAAAGGAGCTAAAATGTTTCTTAATTGCTCAAAATCAACGTTCTGCACCTCAATATCGAAATCTTTAGGGGTGCGCCCCATCAGACTGTCACGGACGCACCCTCCGGCAAGCCGTGGCCTGCCTATGCGTCGCACGGCATCAAGAACCAGACGTAAATCGCTGGGTATATCCATGAAGTCTGTTTATATCTTATTATCCGACAGTGATTTGAGCGCAAAAATTAAAACACAGATCCATCCGGCCAATAAAAATATTCCACCCGCTGGAGTGACCGGACCGAGCCATTTGGGGCCACCCAAAGCCAGAAGGTAGAGTGAACCGGAAAACAGGCTGACACCAATCAGCCAAGCCGTGCTGGCGCGGGCGGCCCATTTGGTTGCAGCGGGGGATGACGCAAGAAGGGGAATATTGGCCCAAAGAATTGCCACAGAGTGGATAAGTTGATATAAAACAGCCGTTTCCCATATGATGACGGTGCCTTTTCCGACCAAGGTTTCCTTAAGGACATGTGCGCCAAAAGCACCTAATATAACACCGGTAAGGCCGGATATTCCCGCACAGAACAGACCTTTTTTCATATCGGTGAAGACTGGGATGGTTTTTGAGGGAACACCACTGAGTTTTAAATGACAGGATGCTCGGTATGTTCGGGAAGTTGCCAGGTTACATTTGAGTAAAGACTTGAACTCTACCTAGCAATTCTTTGCATACCACACCGCCGAACCTGTTCGGCAAACGTTAGGAACTACAGAACTACAAGAACTACCATGAAAAAGATCGCCATCACCCTCGCCGTTCTCTCGGCGGGTTTCTCGGCTCATGCTGCTGACGCCACCGTCGCCGCTTCGACGCCTGCTTACACCGTTACTACCGACTTCACGTATGCCAGCGAATACGTGTTCCGCGGCCAGAAGAACAGCAATGCTGCCTTCCAGGCTTCGGCTGAAGTGGGCTACAAGGAAATCTACGGCGGCGTCTGGACCAACCAGCCCCTCCGCAGCTCCGAAAACAACGAAGTCGACCTCTACATCGGCTACGGTTTCCCCCTCCAGAATGACTGGAAGATCGACACCGGTCTGACCTCCTACAACTACCCCGAGAGCACGACTCTTGGCGGTAAGAAGGGTCTGTCCACCTACGAGAGCTACATCGGTTTGACCGGTGGTAACTTCTCCGGCTTCACGCCTTCCGTCTATGCTTACTACGATTGGAAGCTCGATACCTACACCCTCCAAGGTTCTGTTGGTTACAGCCTCCCGATCAAGCAGATCGGCACTTCGTTGGACTTCGCTGTGACCTATGGTTACGCCGCCAACACCGGTTCCTACGGCAGCAACCATCCCGCCAGCTCCTACTGGGGCGCCGGCGTGACCGTTCCTTACAAGCTTGCTCCTAACGCCACCCTTACCGGCGGCCTGCAGTATGCCGGCAACGACGAAGACCTCACGGGCTACGGCGAGAGCTACAAGCTTTACTACACGGTTGGCCTGACCCTCGGCTTCTAAGCTGAGTCAGACAAATCTGCATTAAAACCTTCGAGCCCGTCTCCGCTGTCACAGCGGGGACGGGTTTTTTATTCACAAAACAAAACAGGGGTTGACAGCCACCGGTCAAACCCTAGCAATTCGACCCCTTTTCCCATGAAAACGTTCCTCGCCAAAAAAGAGACCGTGCAAGCCAAGTGGCATCTTATCGATGCCGAAGGCGTGGTCCTTGGCCGTCTCGCTGTCAAAGCAGCCAATCTGATCCGCGGTCGCCATAAAGCTTCCTACACCCCGAGCGTCGATACCGGCGACTTCGTTGTCGTCATCAATGCCGAGAAGGTCGTCCTCACCGGCAAAAAAGAAGAGCAGAACAAGTTCATGTTCTTCTCCGGCTTCGTCGGTGGCGAGAGCTACAAGACGATGCAGCAGATGCGCGAGAAGAACCCCGCGTTCATCATCGAGCACGCCGTCAAAGGCATGCTGCCCAAGAACCGCATCGCCCGTCAGATGTTGACGAAGCTCCGCGTGTTCGCCGGCCCGACCCACACCCACGAGGCCCAGAATCCCGTCAAGACCACCGTCTGATCACCATGAGCGTCGAAAAAGTCATTTTCCTCGGCACCGGTCGCCGCAAGTCCTCCACCGCCCGCGTTCGCCTTTCCGAAGGCAGCGGCAAGCTCGTTGCCAATGGCAGCGACTTCGAGAGCTATTTCTCCCACGAGAATTTTGCCAAGCAGGCTTTCCGTCCTCTTCTCACCGTTGAGCTCCGCGACAAGGTTGACGTTGAAGTCAACGTGTCCGGCGGCGGTGTTTCCGGCCAGGCCGGTGCAACCGCCCACGGCATCGCCCGCGCCCTTCAGAAGCTCAATCCCGAGCTTCGCGCCGCCCTCAAGAAGGCCGGCCATCTGATGCGCGATCCTCGTGAAAAAGAGCGCAAGAAGCCCGGTCAGCCCGGCGCCCGCAAGCGCTTCCAGTTCTCGAAGCGCTAAGCTGTTCGGAACGTTTTCATCAAAAAGCCGCCCTCCAAAAGGGCGGCTTTTTTGTGGCCTGAAAAACGCTCGGTTGAATTTTCAGCTCCGATAATCCGCATTCTCGCTCACGTATTCGTGGGTGAGATCGCCGCCGAAGATGATCGCTTCCGCCGAGCCGCTGCCGAGGACTACTTCGATTTCCACGCAACGTTCGTGCGGCGGATAATCCACCGGCGCGGCGAAGACGCCATCGGCGGTGGGCTGGCTCGTATAGAGTTCCGCGCCTTTCAGGTGGGCGACGAGTGCGGTTTCTTTTTCGGGATTCAGCTGGAATGCCCCGTTGGCGAAAATCTCGATGCCGCCGATGCTTGCGCGGAGTTTTGACAAGTCGGTGCCCGGTGCGTGTGCGCCCACATGCTTGCCGATAGCCTGAACGAGACGGCCGACATTCGGGTCGTTACCTGCGACAGCGCATTTGAATAGTGGCGCGTTGACGATCGCCTTGCCGAGTGCACAGGCCAGGCCTGCACTCGCTGCGTTTTTCGCCTGCACGCGGATCACGTGGCGCACGCCTTCGCCGTTGCGCACGACATCTTCGGCAAGATCGCGGCACACTTGGGCGAGCGCTTGTTCAAACGCGCCGAGGTCGGGACAGTCGACCTGGCTTGATGATACGAGCGCGACGGTGTCCGAGGTGCTCGTATCGCTGTCCACGCTGATCCGGTTGAAGCTCGTATCGACGGCGCGTTTGAGGATCGCGCGCAGCTCGTCACGAGGAACAACGAGATCCGTCAAAATATAAACCAACATCGTGGCCATATTCGGTTCGATCATGCCGGCACCCTTGGCGATGCCCACGATCCGACCCGCGCCCACGGTCGCACTGCGCACTTTTGGATAAAGATCAGTTGTTACGATCCCCTCGGCGGCGGGAAGCACGGAGCCGACGGTGAGTGCGGTGGTCACCTGTGGCAGGTGGGTGAGCATCGCATCCACCGGCAGACCCCAGCCGATCACGCCGGTCGAGCTCGGTAGCACAGCGGTCACGGGCAAGCCCAGCAGGCGGGCGGTTTCGGCGCAGATTTTTTCGGAGGCTTCGACGCCGCCGGGCGCGCAGACGTTGGAGATTTTGTTGTTAACGATGATCGCGCCGAGAACCGCCTCGTTCAGGCGTTTACGACCGACGATCACAGGGGCGCCGGGAAAGGCGTTGTTTGTGAACATCGCGGCGAAGTCGCCCGTCGGCTTATCCAGCGCGATGAGGGTGAGCGTCATCTTCGCGGGCTTGGGCGCCTCCTTGGGCATGAAGTCGAAGCGCGTCGTGCCGACGCGAAAGCCGCGCGGCAGCGCGGCCTGAGAGGCGAGCCATGCGCGGTGTTCCGCGCGGGAGGAAAACGTAAGGGCGGTGCTGGGCACGGATTCACAAGTGAAGGAGTGCCGCGCGGAGTGAAGCCGATTCTTCGGGCGACGCGTGACGGTTGAGCGAATTCGTGGCCGGAACGTGAAATAAGATGGAAATGCCGCGGTTGCGTGATTTACCCCTTGTTACCCAATATCGCCTAGTGAACGTCACAGAAATCACCACCAAGGCCAAGGTGCTGCTCGAAGCCCTGCCTTACATTCAAGATTTTCGCGGTTCCACCTTCGTCGTGAAATACGGCGGAAGCTTCATGGATGATCCCGATCCGGCGGTGCGCAACCGCGTCGCCTACGATATCGCGTTCCTGGCTGCCGTGGGGATCAACGTCGTCGTGGTTCATGGCGGCGGCAAGGCGATCACCAAGGCCATGGAACAGTCGGGCCTGAAATCGCAATTCGCGCCGAACGGCATGCGCATTACCGACGAAGCCACCGTTAATATCGTCAAGAAGACGCTCGACGAGATCGTGAACAAGGACGTGTGTGACGCCGTCTCCCTCGCCAAGGGCAAACCGAAAGGACTCGCGGGCGACAGTGTGCTCGTTTGCGAAAAGCTGTTGGTTGACGACAACGGCGCGCCGGTCGATCTCGGTTACGTGGGTGAAGTCACCGAGGTGAAGGTGAAGCTCATCAAAAAAGAAATTTCAGATGGAAACATCCCTGTGATCTCGCCGGTGGCAGAGGGGCTCGACGGCAAGCCTTACAACGTCAACGCCGACCTCGTCGCCGGTCGCGTGGCCAGTGCACTGCGCGCCCGCCGTCTTGTTTATATGAGCGATGTTCCCGGATTGCTTTCCAATCCGGCCGATGCCGGGTCGCTTATCTCCACGCTCAAGATTTCCCAAGTCGATGACTTGAAGAAAAAGGGCATCATCGACAAGGGGATGCGGCCGAAAGTCATGAGCGCCGTTCGCGCGCTTCAAGAAGGCGTGCAGCGCGTGCATTTCATCGACGGGCGGCTGCCGCATTCGTTGTTGATGGAAATTTTCACCGACAAGGGCATCGGCACGGAAATCGTGCACGGTTGAACCGCGCCTGAAATGAGCCTTCACGAAATGACCCGCACGAGCACGGCCGATCTTTACGACGCGCATGTGTTGAAAAACTACGGCCGTCCCTCCCTTACGCTGGTAAGGGGTCGCGGTGCGTTGGTTTGGGATGATACCGGCCGCCAGTATCTCGATTTTACCTCGGGTATCGCGGTGAGTGCGCTTGGTCACTGCCACCCGCACTGGGTCGCCGCCGTCCAGAGGCAGGCGGGCGAACTCATTCACACGAGCAACCTTTTCCGGAATCCCAACCAGGCTGAGCTCGCTCGCCGTCTCGTCGGCTATGCGGGGCCGGGCCGGGTGTTTTTTTGCAACAGCGGGGCCGAGGCCAACGAGGGTCTGCTCAAGCTCGCGCGGCTCCACGGCATGAAGAAAGCCGGCGGCGAAGAAGGAAAAATCTATAAAGTTATCTGCGCGAAGAACGCGTTTCACGGACGCACTTTCGGCGGCATGAGCGCGACGCCGCAGGAAAAAATCCAAAAGGGCTTCCGTCCGCTTGTGCCGGGCTTTGCATTCGGGGAACTCAACAACCTTGCCTCTTTCGAGGCATTGATCGACGACACGACGGCGGCGATTTTCGTTGAGACGATTCAGGGAGAGGGCGGGGTGAATCCTGCGACGCCGGAATTTCTTCTCGGTCTGCGTGAGCTGTGCAACCGGCACAACCTTCTGCTCATGCTCGACGAAGTGCAGTGCGGTGTCGGCCGCACGGGCAAATTTTTCGCCTACGAGCATGCAGGCGTGCGTGCAGATGCCATCGGCATGGCCAAGGGCCTCGGAGGCGGGTTTCCCATCGGGGCGATTTGGATCGGCGAAAAAGCCGCGGATCTTTTCCAGCCGGGCATGCATGGGACCACATTTGGGGGAACGCCGCTCGCGTGTGCGGCTGCGCTTGCGGTTCTCGACGTTCTTGAAAAAGAGCGCCTCATGGAAAAGGTCACGTTGAACAGCGTGCCGTGGATCGCTGCCCTTACACAGCTGACCAAGGATTTTCCCGCGCAGGTGCTCGCGGTGCGCGGGCGCGGCTATATGGTGGGACTGCAACTTGCCGGCGATCCGGCTCCTGTCGTTGCGGCCTTGCGCGAGGCGGGATTGTTGGTGCCGTCCGCCGGCGGTAACGTGATTCGTCTGCTCCCGCCGCTTACGGCGACTCCCGATGAGTTGTCGCGATCGGTCGAAATCATCCGCTCCGTGCTGGTCGCAAAAGCGTAACTTGCGCGGACGTATTTTGCTCTCGTAGGAGGGCGACGGATCACCTACGCATAGACGCTTCATTTTCCATGAAGCACTTCCTCAAAGAGACGGACTTCAAGCCACATGAAGTGGCCGAAGTGTTCGCGTTGGCCCGCGATCTCAAGCAGAAGCGCGGCCGGCATACGCCTCCCGTGCTTCAGCATCAGACGTGGGCGCTTATTTTTTCCAAGTCCAGCACCCGCACGCGTGTCTCGTTCGAGGTCGGCGTCCACGAGCTCGGCGGCAATCCGCTTTTCCTCAATAAAAACGACATCCAGCTCGGCCGCGGGGAATCGGTCGAGGATACCGCCAAGGTTCTCTCGCGTTTTGTGCATGGTCTCATCGTCCGCACCTACGATCACAGCGAGGTTGAGCGGCTGGCTGCATCGGGCACGGTTCCGGTGATCAATGCGCTGACCGATTTTTTGCATCCCTGCCAGATATACACGGACGCCTTCACGATGGCCGAGCGCTGGGCTCCGAAAGGCGGCGACCTGCTTGCTTCGCTGAAGGGCCGCAAGATCGCTTTCCTTGGCGACACCGCCTGCAACATGGCCAACTCGTGGATTCTCGGCGCGGCGCTCTTCGGCATGAAGATTTCGCTCTCGGGACCGAAAGGGTTCGAGCCCTCGGCGGATATCGATGCGCTTCTCAAGCAGGAAGGATTTGCCAAGGATTACCACTTCACCACCGACCCGATGGAAGCGGTCAAGGACGCCGATGTCGTTTATACCGACGTATGGGTGAGCATGGGCAAAGAAGAGGAGACCAAGCAGCGCATCGCCCAGATGTCTCCTTACGCCGTTACAGGAAAACTGTTCGCCGCGGCGAAGCCCGACGCGTGGTTCATGCACTGTCTGCCCGCCCATCCTGGCGAGGAAGTCAGCCAGGAGGTTCTCGATAATCCTCGTTCGATTATCTTCGATCAGGCCGAAAACCGTCTCCATGTGCAAAAGGCCATCATGGCCGTGCTCGCGCAGCAGCCCCGCGCCTGAACTTTTCTTCGCCTACACTTTCAATCCATTCATCTCCTATGAAAATCGTCCTCGCATACTCGGGTGGTCTCGACACCTCCGTCATCGTCAAATGGCTCAAGGAAAAATACGACGCTGAGATCATCACCTTTGCCGCCGACGTTGGTCAGGAAGAAGAGCTCAACGGCCTTGAAAAAAAGGCCAAGGCTACCGGTGCCTCCAAGCACTACACCCTCGATCTCGTCGAGGAGTTTGCGAAGAATTACATTTATCCGATGATCCGCGCCAATGCGGTCTACGAAGGCCAATATTACCTTGGCACTTCCATCGCCCGTCCGTTGATCGCCAAGGCGCAGGTGGATATCGCCAAAAAAGAAAAGGCCGACACCGTCGCCCATGGTGCCACCGGCAAGGGCAACGACCAATGCCGCTTCGAGCTCACCTACATGGCGCTCGCCCCCCACCTCGCCATCATCGCTCCTTGGAAAATGGAGGAATACCGCGAGCTGTTCCCTGGCCGTGCCGAGATGATCGCCTACTGCGCCAAGCATAAGATCCCCGTCGAGGCTTCACTCAAGAAGCCTTATTCGATGGATCGCAACCTTCTCCATATTTCCTACGAAGCCGGCATTCTTGAGGATCCGTGGTTTGATCCGACGACCAAAGCCAACAAGGCGATGTTCAAACTTTCCGTTTCGCCGGAAGATGCTCCGAACAAGGCTGAATACGTCGAGATCGACTTCGTTAAGGGCAACGCCGTTGCGGTGAACGGAAAGAAGCTCACGCCCGGCCAGGTCCTCAAGACCCTCAACAAGCTCGGCGGCAAGCACGGCATTGGCCGCGTCGACCTCGTCGAGAACCGTTTTGTCGGCATGAAGAGCCGCGGTGTCTACGAGACTCCGGGCGGCACCATTTTGATGCAGGCGCACAAACAGATCGAGAGCCTCACGCTCGACCGCGAGGTTGAGCATTTGCGCGACAGCCTCATTCCGAAATACGCCGAGCTCGTCTACAACGGCTTCTGGTTCGCCCCCGAGCGTGAGGCCCTGCAGGCCCTCGTTGATGAAACCCAGAAATACGTCACCGGCACCGTGCGGTTGAAGCTCTACAAGGGCAATATCATCACCGTGGGGCGCAAATCGAAGTATTCCCTCTACGACGATAAGATCGCCTCCATGGAGGGCGTGAAGAGCTGGTATAACCAGAGCGATGCCACGGGCTTTATCCGCCTGAACGGTCTCCGTCTCCGCGCGCGCAGCCTCTCGCAGGGCGGCCCGAAAGTCTGACTAGGCGTCTCCTCCGTGACTGTTTGATGCAAAGGCGCTTTCCTTTTTGGGAAGCGCCTTTTTAAGTTCCTGTTTCCTCATGCCCTCCGCCGCCTCTTTTTTGCACGACGATTTTCTTTTGAACAGCGCGTGGGCGCGCCTGCTTTACCACCAATACGCGAAGCCGCAGCCGATCTACGACTACCATTGCCACCTGCCGCCCGACCAGATCGCGGCGGATCGCCGGTTCGAAAATCTCACACAGGTCTGGCTGGCCGGGGATCACTACAAGTGGCGCGCACTCCGCACCGCCGGCGTCGATGAGGATTTTATCACCGGTGCGAACACATCCGACTACGATAAGTTTTTGGTCTACTGCCGTGTAGTGCCTTCGCTTGTGCGCAATCCTCTGCACCATTGGTCGCATTTGGAGTTGCGGCGTTATTTCGGCATCGATCTTCCGATCAACGAAGCCAACGCCCCTAAAATCTGGGAACTGGCCAATGCCGTCCTCGCCACGCCCGCCCTTTCGACGCATGGCATGCTGACCGCGAACAAGGTCGCTGTCGTGTGCACGACCGACGATCCGGCCGATTCACTGGAGCATCATGTGGCTATCGCGCGATCAGGTTTGAAGACGCGTGTTTATCCGACCTTCCGCGCCGACAAGCTCATGGCGGTGTCATCGCCGGGAGTTTTCAACTCATGGGCGGATGCGCTTGCGGCTCGCGCTGATGTTGAGATCAACACGCTCGCCGGGCTCCTCGACGCCCTCGACAAACGGCACGCGTTTTTTCACTCGATTGGCGGGCGTCTCTCCGATCATGGCCTCGAGAATCTGCCCGAGACCGACTGCTCACGCGTCGAGGCCGAGGCGATTTTCAGCGCCGTGCGCGCCGGTCGCTCGGCCACGCCGGGGCAGACCGCAAAGTGGATCTGGTTCGTCATGATTTATCTTGGTCAGCTCGACGCGAAGCGCGGTTGGACGAAGCAGCTGCACCTCGGTGCGCTGCGCAACAACAACAGCCGGCTGCTCAAACGCATTGGTGCAGACGCCGGTGTGGACTCGATCGGCGACTTCTCGCAGGCCCGCGCGCTTTCGCGCTACCTCGACGCGCTCGATTGCGACAACCAGCTTCCGAAGGTCGTGCTCTACAATCTCAATCCGGCCGATAACTATGTTTTTGCGACGATGGCCGGCAACTTTCAGGACGGCGTCACCCCGGGCAAAATCCAGTTCGGCAGCGGCTGGTGGTTTCTTGATCAAAAGGAAGGCATGGAGATGCAGCTCAACGCGCTTTCACAACTCGGATTGCTCTCCAAATTTGTTGGCATGCTGACGGATTCACGCAGTTTCCTGAGTTATCCGCGGCATGAGTATTTCCGTCGCATCCTCTGCAATTTGATCGGTGCCGACGTCGAGGCGGGGCTCGTCCCGGCTGATGAGGCCGCGCTGGGCGGGTTGATAGGGGATATCTGCTATCGGAACGCCGAGCGTTACTTTGGTCTTCAAGCCGGCCGTTTTAACTGACCTGTTTTTAACCTTAACTCATAGGTAAAGAGTTTGTTATTCGTATCCTTGCGTGTCCGCCATGCGTAGGATACGGTCGGCTTTTATTGTATGTTGCGTTTCCTCGGCCACTACACCCTCGCTATTGTCCGTGAACTCGGCGACTTCGGCGTGTTTACCGGCCGGTCGTTCAGTGCGGCGGTGGGTTCGCGCAAGCTTGGCCGGCGTGTGGTCCGATCGATTTACGAGCAAGGTGTGCGATGTGTGCCGGTCATTGTGATCGTGGGGCTTTTCACGGGTTTGGTGCTCGGGCTGCAAGGTTACTACGTGTTGAACAAGTTCGGTTCTGCCGGACTGCTCGGCACACTCGTTTCACTGACTCTGATCCGCGAACTGGCGCCTGTGCTTGCCGCCCTGATGCTTGTGGGACAGGCTGGATCGGCTCTTGCGGCCGAGCTCGGCATCCAGCGCAACAGCGAGCAGATAGACGCCTTGGAGACAATGGGGGCCGATGTTCACGCCTACTTGATTTCCCCCCGCTTGATCGCTGCCGTGCTGGTATTTCCGATCCAGACTACATTTTTCAGTCTCATCGGGCTTTTTGGCGGTTACCTGTCCGGCACCGTGGTGCTGGCGCTCCAGCCAGGCGTTTATTGGTCGGCGGTTTTTCACGCGGTGCATCCGCGTGATGTGCGCGAATGCCTCATCAAGGCGGCGGTTTTCGGTTTTCTGACCATAGCCATCTGCGCGTATAACGGCTTCAATGCGCACCGGCGCAAATCCGCCTCTGGTGCGCGCGCGGTGAGCGCATCCACGACGCGGGCGGTCGTCATTTCAAGCATCGTTGTGCTCGCGGCCGATTACGTCATCACCTCCTTTCTCGTCTGAGCCATGACCACCGAGACAACCACCGATCTCTTTCTCGATGTCCGCGGCGTTGCCAAACGCTTCGGCGATAATGTCGTGTTGTCCGGTGTGGATCTGGCCGTGCCGCGTGGCAGTGTGGTCACGGTGCTGGGCAAGAGCGGCACGGGTAAATCCGTATTTCTTAAATGCCTCGCCGGCATCGTGAGGCCGGATGCAGGGGAGATTCGTTTCGAAGGACACCCGTTGAATGCCGGCGATGCGGATTGTCGGGCGGAGTTTCGCCGTCGTTGCAGTTACCTTTTCCAAAGCAACGCATTGCTGGACTCGCTCACGGTGCTGGAGAATGTGGCGCTGCCGCTGGAATCGACGACGCAGATTCCCAACCGTGAGATTCGCGAGCGTTGTCTCGAGGCGCTGCGTCAGCTCGATCTCGAAAAACACAGCGATCGTTATCCGGGACAATTATCCGGTGGCATGCAAAAGCGCCTCGCCCTGGCCCGCGCCATCGTCACACGACCCGAACTCGTGCTTTTCGACGAGCCCACGGCCGGTCTGGATCCGCTGCGACGCAACGCGGTCTTTGAGATGATCGTGAAATACCAGCGCCAGTTTGGGTTCACCGCCGTGCTCGTCACACACGACCTTCCCGAGGCGCTTGCCGCAAGCGACCAAGTGGCGTTGCTGGACGGCGGCCGCATGTGTTTTCAAGGAACGCCGGCCGATTTCAATGCGTCGGACAATCCGACCGTGTGCTCCTTCCGTGACAGCTCCGGCGAGCTGCGCGAGACCATCGCCGCCTTGCGCCGGGGTGAAACCATTCAAAACAGAAACGATTTATGAAACAGTCCAAACTCGAACTGATTGTCGGTGTGTTCGTGCTCGCCGGTCTGCTCGCGGTGGCCTACCTCGCGCTCAAGGTGGGCGCGGGCTCTCTGGTGGGGACCGAGACCTACTCCGTGCACGCCCGCTTCACCAACAGCGGCGGACTCAATCCGGGCAGCAATGTCCTTATCGCCGGCGTGCCGGTCGGTCGGGTGGGCGTGATCACGCTCAACCCCACGGATTTCAGTGCACTCGTTGAGTTGAAGCTCAATAAAAACGTCAAGTTGCCCGCCGATACCATCGCCTCCATCAAGACCACCGGGCTGATCGGTGATAAATACGTGGGCTTATCGCCGGGGGGGGATTCGACCAATCTTACCGCTGGCAGCACGATCACGGATACGGAATCGGCGGTTGATATCGAATCACTTATCAGTCGTTTTGCATTTGGCAACGTGGAGAAAAAAGACAGCAAGTAATCAATCACCATGCGTCCGGCCCGTCTTTTTCTGGCATTTATCATCAGTCTCGCGGCTTTTTCCGCAGTTGCCTCTGCGCAAACCGATCCGCGCGAGGTGCTCCGTGGAGCGGTCGATGAAGTGCTCGCGATTGCCTATGATGGCAAAACGGCTGCACAGCCACTGTCGGTCCGGGTGCGGCCGTTACTGGAGAAGTATTTCAATTTTGATTCGATCACGCGCCGTGCGGTCGGTCCCGGCTGGCGCCAGTTTACGCCCGCTCAGCAGCAGCGCACCACGACGCTTTTCACCGAGCTCGTGATCCGCACCTATGCGGACCGTTTTGAGATCGGCGATCGCCCCGGGATTACCTACGCGGCTCCGGTAGAGCTTTCTCCGACCAAGCGCGAACTCCCCACCACGATCGACTACGCCGGCAAAAAATACACGGTCTCCTATCGCATGGAGCTGGTTGGAGGAAAGTGGAGCATTTATGATGTGATTATCGAGGGGGTGAGCATGATTGCCAATTATCGCTCCCAGTTCGATGCGCTGTTTCAGCAGGGAGGCGCCGATGCGATCATCCATGCCCTCCAGGAAAACCTGTCGAAGGTTGCCGTCGCCAAATGAAAATGCATCCGTCCAAAATTTTGCTCTGGATAGCATTGGGTCTGTTTCTCTCATCACTTGCGCGTGCCCAGCAAAACCAGCCGCCTGACGCCGCGTCCATGGCATTGGCCGATGACGACGAGTATGCGGTTGTGAAAGTCTACGACCCGCTGGAGCCCTTCAACCGGGCGATGTTCAAGTTCAACAACGGCGTTTACGATTATGTGTTTCGCCCGGTCTCCAAGGGTTACGTCAAGGTGATGCCCACTCCGGCCCGGCATGGGTTGAGCAATTTCTTCGCAAATCTGCGTTTTCCGATCCGCTTTGTGAGCGACGTGCTGCAATTCAAGTTCAAGCGCGCCGGGCTTGAGACCAAGAAATTCTATGTGAACACGATCGCCGGTTTGGGCGGCTTCATCCGGATCTCCGATGACGTGCCGTCGCTCGCGAATTTACCGCACGAGGATTTGGGGCAGACGTTTGGTGTGTGGGGTATTCACAAGGGCCCTTATTTGGTTTTGCCGGTGCTGGGGCCGGCCACCACACGTGATGCGGTGGGCTTGGTCGGGGATTATTTCCTGAATCCGCTGCATTGGAATCAACTCCAGTATGTTGATGGCCACCGCTGGTGGTGGGACACGGCCATCCAGACGACCGACACCGTCAACTCGCTGCCCGATCTGCTCAAACTTTACGACGAGGAGAAACAGGCCGCCCTTGATCCCTATATCGCCGTGCGCAGTGCCTATACCCAGTATCGGGATGCGGCGGTGAAGCAGTAGGCGAGAGAGCCCGGTCAGCTTGCGCTGACGGTCGTCGTGTAGGCGCTTTCGCCGGGGGGTAGTGCGCGAAAGACATCAGGTGCCATGCCTGCTTCGATGAGGGCGGCGGCCAGTTCTTTCGGCGGTGCTTCGCGGGCTTCGTCCGTGAGTTGAAAAGTGCCCCAATGCATCGCCAGGCTTAGGCGAGCTCCAAGATCGAGGTGGATTTGCGCGGCCTCCTTTGGGTCGCAGTGCTGGCCGGACATAAACCAGCGCGGTTCGTAGGCTCCGATGGGAATCATCGCGAGATCAGGCGCACCGAGGCGGGCGCGGATATCCATGAAGAGCGTTTTGTCATATCCCGTATCGCCGACGAAATGCGCCGTGGTGCCGGCCACTTCCACAAAAAAACCTCCCCATAAGCGACCGTTGCGCGGTCCGCGCAGACGGTTGCTCCAGTGAAGGCTGGGCGTGAGGGTTATGCGAAGTTCGGATGTCAGGACTTGCGACTGCCACCAGTCGAGCTCGGTGATTTTATCCGCGCGCCAGCCGGCTGCCCGCAGGAGAGATCCATTGCCCAGTGGCGTGATGGCGGCGGGTGAGTGGATTTTGAAAAGCCGCGCCAGGGTCGGCAGATCGCAGTGGTCGTAGTGATCATGGCTGAGCAGCACGAGGTCGATGCGGGGCAGGTCGGCGAAAGCGATGCCGGGGGCATGAGTGCGACGAGGTCCGATCAAGCCGCCGGGGCCTACGCGTTCACCGTAGACGGGATCCGTGAGAATGTTCCCCAGCGGTGTTTGCAGGAGGAAGGTTGAATGGTTGATCCACGTTGCCGTGATGCCGCCGGTATGAATGGGCGGCTTGGAGGAAACCACGGGCACGATCGCCGGCCAGCGGGCGGCCTTGGAGCCCAGTTTCCAGCGCATGAGTTCGGTTAACGTGCGGTTAACATTTCTCCGCGGATTAAAAAAGAGCCTGCCGTCGCAATGGTCGGAAACGGGATGGAGGGAGGCGGATGGCATGGCGATCGAAGAACGGTGTGCGAAGGTTTCACGTTTGCCAACTGGCGCGCGGGATTTTGTGTCGGTTCATGCGAATCAGCGGAGGAGCAGCGCGGGGGGTCCCGCTACAAGTGCCGAAGGGCGACGAGGTGAGGCCGGCGACCGACGGAATGCGGCAGGCCGTGTTCTCTAGTCTCGCCGCACGTGTGGCGGGTGCGCGCTTCGCCGATCTCTTTGCGGGCAGTGGTGCTTACGGGCTTGAAGCCTTCAGCCGCGGGGCGGAGGGCGGTGTGTTTGTGGAAAAAAATGCCAAGGCGGCTGCGTGCATCCGTCAAAATATGGCGGGGGTCATAAAGAGCACGGGGAGGGCGGAGCAGGCGTTGAAACTGATGACAGCCGATGCACTCGCCTGGACACCTGCGCCGGGAGAGGCGCCGGATCTGGTGTTTGTTGACCCTCCTTACGAAATCATTGCCGAGGTGGGGCCGGCGATTTTCACACGGCTGGCTGGAGTGCTCTCGGCAAAAGACGACCCGATTATTGTTTTTGAAATGCCAGGCGAACTGACTCTTGAGCCGCCGGCAGGTTGGGTGTGCGTGAAGCGCTTGGGGAAAGGCGTCCGTCAACCGACCGTGGCGTTTTTCAAGCGTGCGTGATCAGGCCGCAGGCGCTCAGGGTGTGACGAAGGTTTTCCACGCTTGAGCGGTCGGCTCATCGGGAAGCCAGACGCTGTGTTCGCGCGGAGAGCCGGCGGATGTTTTCAGGGTGCGGGTGGAGATGTCACCGAACCAGCCGGTGTCGGCCGGCGCGGAAACAAGCGATGATCCGGACAGCCGTTTCGTGAGCACGGCGGAGAGGAAGGGACGGATGAGATCGTTGGACTTGCCGACGTCGTGACCGTGCCCCGGTTCGGTCGCGACACACCAAAGGGCGCCGGCGCGGCGGTTTTCGGTGAAGAGTTTCGTGATATTGTCGATGCGGTAGCGTTCGTCTTTTTCGCCGATGATGAATACTGCGGGGATCTGGCGGACGAGCGGGTTGAACTTGGAATCGTAGTAGCCGCCTTTGATCGCGGCGAAGGCGATGACGCGGTTTGGGCGGAAGCAGGCGAAGCCGTAGTTGAACTGTCCGCCTGCAGAGTGCCCCCACATGAGGAGCGGAGCGTTGGCAATTTCCGGGTGTTTGCTCTCGGTGGCCAGCTCGGTGAGGGCTTTGAGCAAAGCTTGGCCGCTGCCGGCTTCGACGATGTGGTAGGGCGTGGTTTTGTCGGAGCTTTGGAACTGAAGGGCGACGATGGCGAGCTGGCGTTCGTGCGCAAAATCCTGCCACGCGTGATCGCCGGCCATGCCTCGGCCGTCGCCATTCCAGCCCGGAGCAAGTAAGAGGATTGCGCGCGCGGGTTTTCCGGAGTCGTCGAGCCAGAGACGGAAACCGGCCTTGGTGAAATTGTCTTTGGCCGAGGGTTTGATTTCGCAGTCGAAGGTGCCGGCGCGAGCGGCGATGGCCCCCAGCGTGAATAGCAGACACAAGCGCAGGAAACGGAGTGAGAAGTCCATGGGAGGCCGCGTGTTTATTGATTAATTACATCAGGCCGAGCCGGCTGCGGACAATCGAAAGGGAAGCAACGGCCGCGGTTTCCGTGCGCAGAACACGTGAGCCGAGATGGGCGAGGGTAAAGCGGCTGGCTCTTAGGGTTCCCCTGTCTTTGTCGCCCCAGCCGCGCTCGGGGCCGAGCGCGAGCACGAGTGGTGTGGGTTTGGCGGTTTTTGATGCAGCAACGACATCGCCGATGGCGAGTGTGGCTTCGTAGTTGTCGAGCGCGAGGCGTGCGGTGTCTGTGGGTAGCAGATTTATGCTGTCTGCGAGGGTGCGTGTCCAAGTGATCTCCGGGATGCGTGTGTCGAAGGCTTGGGCGGCCCCCGCGAGACAGTGGCGGCGCCATTCATCCGTCGTCCAAAGTGAGCTGGTGGCGTAGTTGGGGTCGGTCCGCTCCGTGGTGACAAAGTGGATGGATGTTGCTCCGAGCGTGGTGGCGTCTCGCAAAATATCGCGCGCGGTCTGGGGGCGGGGCAGACCGATCAACAATGTGATCGGATGCAGCGGAGCGAGCGGAGTGTTCCAAGCGAATGTCAGTGCGATGGCGTCTGGATTGATCGCTGCGAGCGTAGCCTTGCCGATGGGTCCATTGACGAGCCCGACATCAAAAGTGTCGCCTTCGCGGCGGCGCAGCACGGTGAGAATGTGCTGCCCGCGCGCATCGGTGCGCAGCAGTGGCGCGTTCAGTTCGTTCGGTTCGAAGAGGACCAAGTTCACGCGAGGATCGCGTCGATACCGGCCAGTTCGTCCGATGTGAAGTCGAGGGTCTTGAGAGCGGCGAGATTGTCTTCGAGCTGGCTGACTTTGCTGGCGCCGATGAGTGCGGTGGTCACGCGTTTATCACGCAGGGTCCATGCGAGAGCCATCTGGGCGAGGGATTGGCCGCGAGCCTGGGCGATGGCGTTGAGTTTTTTAACCTTGGCGAGTGTTTCCGGGGTGATGCGATCGGCCTTGAGGAAACCGTGGGACTTGGCGGCGCGCGCATCCTCGGGAATGCCGTTGAGGTAACGATTGGTGAGCAGTCCCTGGGCCAGCGGAGAGAAGGGGATGCAGCCCATGCCTTCTTTTTCGAGAACGCCGAGGAGCTCGGGTTCGATCCAGCGGTTGAACATGTTGTAGACCGGCTGGTGGATGAGCGCGGGCACGCCGAGATCGCGCAGGATCTGCGCGGCGCGGGCGGTTTGCTCGGGCTTATAATTGGAAACGCCCGCATAGAGGGCCTTGCCGCTGCGCACGGCGTGGGCAAGCGCGCCCATGGACTCTTCGAGCGGAGTGTCGGGATCCGGACGATGGTGGTAGAAAATATCGACGTAGTCTAGGCCCAGGCGCTTGAGTGATTGGTCGAGGGAGGAGAGTATGTATTTGCGCGAGCCCCAGTCGCCGTAAGGGCCTGACCACATGAGGTAACCGGCTTTGGTGGAAATGATCAGTTCGTCGCGATGGGCGGCGAGATCGGCGTGCAGTATCTTGCCGAAATTCTCCTCGGCGGAGCCGGGGGGCGGTCCGTAGTTGTTGGCGAGATCGAAATGGGTGATGCCAAGATCGAAGGCGCGACGCACGATGGCGCGGCCGTTTTCGTAAACATCGACGCCTCCAAAATTATGCCAGAGCCCGAGCGATATCAGGGGGAGTTTAATGCCGGACCGGCCGCAGCGGCGGTAAAGCGTAGGGTTGTCGTAACGGGTGGGGGCGGGCGAATACATAGGAAACTTAAGGAGCATAACCGTCCGATACGGGGAACGGCGGCAGAGACTGGTGCGGTCGCCGGGAATCGAACCCGGGACACCTACTTGGAAGGAAGGAGTTTTACCTCTAAACTACGACCGCGTGCAGTGCGTTGCAGAGCTTCATCAGACCTCCCTATGGGTCAAGCTTCGCCTCTTGTCGGGAATTCTGAGGAGTTTTTTACGATAAGCCTCAGGGAATGGGATTGCGACTATTCGCCGGGTGATTTTGCTCAAGGGGCATGGCTTTCATAACATCGGCACCTTCGGGGCAGGCTGGATCTCTTCGGCCGGCGGGTTCGGCGCAAAAGCGGCCCAATCTTCAGGCGGCCCAAGCACTCGCGAAACAAAAGTCGCTCGAAAAGAAATCCCATAAATACAAGCTGCCGCTCGGCGAGCTCGCGATTTTCACCCAGCAGTTGTCGTCCTTGTTGAATGCGGGCCTTCCCCTGGTCCAATGCCTTGAGGCTTTGCAGGATCAGACCGAGGATCCGGTTTTCCGTATCATCATCCGGGATGTGCGTTTGGATATTTCATCCGGCAATTCCTTTTCTTCCGCTGTCAAAAAATTCCCCCGATCGTTTAATTCACTCTTCATCTCGATGATCGAGGCGGGTGAGGCGTCGGGTGCCTTGGCTGAAATTTTGGCGAAGGTGGCGGTCTACTTTGAATCCAGCGTCAAGCTGACCAAGAAGGTGAAGTCGGCCATGACCTATCCCATCGCGGTCATTGGTCTGGCGATTGCGTTGGTAAACGTCCTTTTGATTTTCGTGATTCCGGTGTTTGCCGCGATGTTCAAGGACTTCGGTGCGAAGCTGCCCGCCCCAACCCAGATGCTCATCGATCTGAGCGATTTCCTTAAGCACAACTTCTTTTATCTGCTGATCGCGGCCTACGCTGCTTATTGGTTGATCAGCAAATTCATCTCTACTCCGCGCGGCCGCCGGATGAAGGATCTCGGACTCGTGCGTGCGCCGATTTTTGGAAACCTGATTCATAAGATCGCGCTGTCGCGTTTTTGTCGCACCTATGCCACGCTGATGCGCTCCGGCGTGCCCATCCTGCGCACACTCGAGATCGTGTCTTCTGCGAGCAACAAGGTGCAGGTTGAGGAAGCCTGCGTGGAGATTGCCAAGCATGTGAGCCAGGGCGGACAGGTGTCCGACGTGCTCTCCACCAACCCGTTCTTCCCGCCGATGATGAAGCACATGGTCAAGGCGGGTGAATCAACCGGCAATGTTGACGGCATGATGAACAAGATCGCCGATTTTTATGACACGGAGAGCGAGGCGACCGTAGCTTCGCTGACCTCGCTGATCGAGCCCCTGCTCATTGTCTTCCTTGGCGTGGTCGTGGGTGGCATCGTCATGGCGATGTTTCTCCCCATTTTCCAACTCGGCGCGGTCGCAGGCGGCTTGAAATAATTCCCAGTCCTTGCGTTTCCCCGTGCTTTCCGCTCATTGAACGGACCCATCTAGTTACATGCCTTCCGTTCTTATTGTCGACGACCTCCTCTCCATCCACGAGATGCTCGATGCGGTGATCCAGCCCACTGGGTTTACCACCGCGTTTGCAACAGATGGCGAAAAGGCACTTGTGCGCTACAAGGCCGACAAATTCGACCTGGTTCTGGCCGACATCGACATGAAGCCGATGGACGGCATCACGCTTTTAAAGCAGCTGAAGGTTTACGACCCGGGCGCGATCATCGTTATCATGACCGCCTACGCCAGCACCGAGAGCGCGGTTCAGGCCCTGAAGTTCGGTGCGTTTGATTATCTCCAAAAACCATTCCGCGTCGACGAGCTGATCGCGACACTCAAGCGAGGGATGGAATTCAAGCAGTTCAACGCCGAGCGGGCCAATGCGGCCGCGTCCCCCGAGGTCAAGGAGACTGATGTCGACGGCCGTCTCGTTGGTGAAAGCGCGCAGAACAAAAAACTCGTTCAACAGGTCAAGAAACTCGCCACGGTGCGCACCCCCGTCCTGCTGCAGGGCGAAAGCGGCACGGGCAAGACCACGGTTGCTGAAATCCTCCATGCCGGCAGTGCGCCGTCGGATTCCCCTCTGGTGAGAATTGACTGTGCGCTCAGTTCGGCGGCCGATTTTCACGAAGGTCTGGTGGGGCACAACGGTGTCGGGGGTGCTTGGGTGCAGCAGGCTCGCGGCGGCACGCTTTTGCTTCAGAATCTTCAGTGTCTGGCGCTGCCTACTCAGCAGGAACTGGTGGGGGTGTTGCGTAACACCGCACACGGATTCCGTCTGATCTGCACCACCACCGAGGATCTCGAAAAACTCACGGATGAGGGCCGGTTTAACGACGAACTCTTTTACCGTGTGGCTTCGCTGCCGGTGACGCTTTCTCGCCTTAGCGAGCGCTCCGAGGATATTCCGGCGTTGCTGAAGTATTTTCTGGGGAAGGCGGTCAATCCCTACTTCGACGCCAATCTCATCGAGTTTACCGAAGACGCCATCGATACGCTCAAAGCCTATCACTGGCCGGGGAATCTCTCCGAACTCGGACAGGTTGCCACCAAGATCGCCACGACCACGGATACCCGTTTGGTGACTTCCGCCCAGCTTCCCTTGCGACTGAAGGAAGTCAAAGACTGGCCTAAGTTGGCCGACTATCTGGCCGGGCAGGAAAAGCAGTATATAGAGATGGTTCTTAACGCGTGCCGCGGGGACAAAATTGCCGCCGCCAAGGTCCTTGGCGCGGACATGGCTAAAATTTTGAAGTAAGCACTTTCGCCGAGTGGCGATACGCCGCCGCGCGCAGGTGCATGGAGGGGATCTGGCTGCGATAGGTCTTGGCTGGCTCGGCCCGTGTAAATCTTAGGATTTGATGCTGCCTTTCCGCTTGCCCCGTTGCATGAGCGTCCCAACCGTCTCGGACACTCACGTCCATGCCCAAACGCACCGATCTCAAATCCATTCTCATCATCGGCGCCGGCCCCATTGTGATCGGCCAGGCCTGCGAGTTTGATTACTCAGGCACACAAGCCTGCAAGGCCCTGAAGGAGGAGGGTTACCGTGTCATTCTGGTCAACTCCAACCCGGCCACGATCATGACGGATCCGGAGTTCGCCGATGTGACCTACATCGAGCCCCTGAACGTCGAAAGTCTCGAAAAAATAATCGAGGCGGAGAAGCCTTCCGCGCTGCTTCCCACTCTTGGCGGCCAAACCGCCCTCAATCTCTCGATGGAGCTGTTCAAGGCCGGCGTCCTCGCCAAGCACGGCGTGGAAATGATCGGCGCCAAACCTGACGCCATCAACAAGGGTGAGGATCGCGAGCTCTTCAAGCAGGCCATGGTCAAGATCGGCCTCGACGTCGCCCGCTCCAAGACCGTCAAGACGATGGACGAGGCCCGCGCCGCTGCTGAGACCATCGGTAATTTTCCTTTGATCATCCGTCCGTCCTTCACCCTCGGCGGACAGGGTGGTGGCATTGCCTACAACAAGGAAGAGTTTGAGCGCATCACCGCCAACGGCCTCGATCTTTCGCCGGTTCACGAGGTTCTTGTCGAGGAATGTCTCCTTGGCTGGAAGGAATACGAGATGGAGGTCATGCGTGATCACAAGGACCAGTGCGTGGTCATCTGTGCCATCGAGAACTTTGATCCGATGGGCGTGCATACCGGTGACTCGATCACCGTCGCTCCGGCAATGACCCTGACCGATAAGGAATACCAGGTCATGCGCGACGCCTCTTTTGCCGTTATCCGCGAGATCGGTGTCGAAACCGGTGGTTCCAACATCCAGTTTTCCCTCGATCCGCAGACCGGTCGCCAAGTTGTCATCGAGATGAATCCCCGCGTGTCGCGTTCCTCTGCGCTCGCCTCCAAGGCCACCGGATTCCCCATCGCTAAAATCGCGGCCAAACTCGCCGTTGGCTACACGCTCGACGAACTGCGCAACGACATCACGCGCCTTACGCCCGCCAGCTTCGAGCCGACCATTGACTATGTGGTCACGAAGATGCCGCGTTTCACCTTCGAGAAATTCCCCGATGCAGACTCGACGCTCACTTCCGCGATGAAGTCTGTCGGCGAGGCCATGGCAATCGGCCGCACCTTCAAGGAATCTTTCCAGAAGTGCCTGCGTTCCTTGGAAACCGGAGCACGCGGCTTTGGTGGTGGCGGTGGCAAGTGGGGTGGCGACGAGCTGCCCGATGACAAGACCATCCGTAGCAAACTCGCCACGCCCAACGCTGAACGCGTTTACTACATCCGTTACGCTTTCCTCGCCGGCTACTCTGTCTCGCAGATATTCGACCTCACCAAGATAGATCCTTGGTTTCTGACCCAACTTCATGAAATCTTCGAGATGGAGCAGGCTCTGAAGAAAGAGACGCTCGCTTCGGTGAGCGTCGAGGCCTTCCGCCGCGCCAAGCAGTTCGGCTTCTCGGACGTGCAGCTCGCCCACTTCTTCAAGAGCGATCTCGCCACGGTTCGCGCCGAGCGGAAAAAACGCGCCATCAATACGACTTACCGCCTGGTGGACACCTGCGCGGCCGAGTTCGAGGCGTTTACGCCCTACTATTATTCCTCCTATGGCGACGAGAACGAGGTCATGGCGCCTTCGGGCAAGAAGAAGATCATGATTCTCGGTGGCGGCCCCAACCGCATCGGCCAGGGCATCGAGTTCGACTACTGCTGCGTCCACGCGTCCTTCGCTCTGCGCGAGATCGGCTTCGAGACCGTCATGGTCAACTCCAATCCCGAAACCGTCTCGACTGACTACGACACTTCCGACCGCCTTTATTTCGAACCGCTCACGCTCGAGGACGTCCTCGAAATCTATCAACAAGAAAAGTGTGACGGCGTGATCGTGCAGTTCGGCGGCCAGACCCCGCTCAATCTCGCCACCCAGCTGAAGGCCAACGGCGTGAACATTATCGGAACCTCGCCTGAATCGATCGAGGCCGCCGAGGATCGCAAATTGTTCTCCGCCATCCTGGACAAGACCGGTCTAAAGTCTCCCGCGCACCGCACCGCTCTTAACGAAGCCGACGCCCTCGCTTCCGCCCACGAGATCGGCTTCCCCGTGTTGCTCCGCCCATCGTTCGTTCTCGGTGGCCGCGGCATGTTCATTGTTTACAGCGAGCAGGAGTTCCGCGACGTCGTTCGTCAGGCCTTCGATGTCATGCCCGGCAAGCCGGTGCTCATTGACAAGTTCCTTGAGGACGCCATCGAGCTCGACGTGGACTGCATCAGCGACGGCGAGACATCTGTCATTGGCGGCATGCTGGAACACATCGAATTCGCCGGCGTGCACTCTGGTGACGCTTCGATGGTGATGCCTCCGCACACGCTGTCGAAGGACATGCTCAATACCGTTCGTCAGGCCACCTATGCGCTCGCCAGGGAGCTGAAAGTGGTCGGCCTCATGAACGTCCAGTTCGCGATCAAGGACAACCAGCTCTACATCCTTGAGGTCAACCCGCGTGCCTCCCGCACCGTGCCGTTTGTGGCGAAAGCCATCGGCGTGCCTCTCGCCAAACTCGCTGCCAAGGTTATGACCGGCAAGAAGCTCAAGGAACTCGGCTTCACCCGCGAGCAGACGCCCAAGCACTGGTGCGTAAAGGAAGCGGTGTTCCCTTTCGTTCGTTTCCCTGGTGCCGCCATCGTGCTCAGCCCGGAGATGCGTTCCACCGGCGAAGTCATGGGGCTCGACGAAGATCTCGGCATCGCTTTTGCGAAGGCGCAGGCCGCCGCCAAGCCCGGGCTGCCCATCAAGGGCAACGTATTCTTGTCGGTTAAGGACTCGGATAAAAACCGCGTTGTCGATATCGCACGCCAGCTCGAATCGCTCGGCTTTGCCATCTACTCGACAAGCGGCACCGCCGATCATCTGGCCGCCAGCGGCGTCCAGGTTAACCGTCTCTGCAAGATCGACGAAGGCCGCCCCACCGCGGTCGACATGATCAAGAACGGCCAGATCCATCTCATCATCAACACGCCTGGCGGCATGATTCCGCGCAAGGACGAGAACAAGATCCGCCAGGCCGCCTACGCCCACAGCGTGTGCATCATGACGACGATCACCGGCGCTCTGGCGGCGTTGCAGGGCATTCAGGCGCTCAAAAACAAACGCGTTGGCGTGCGCCCCATTCAAAAATACGTCGGCAACGTGGCCGTCGTTTAATCCATGTCGTCCGCCACGCTCGTCGCTCTGCTTCACGGTCCCGATCAGCCCGGGATCGTGGCGCGTGTGGCCGGGTGGATTTTTGAGCGCGGCGGCAATATCCTTCATGCCGATCAACATCGCGACATGGAGGCGGGGGTGTTCTTCCAGCGCATCGAGTGGGTGCCTGCGAAGGGAGCAGCTTCCGCCGACACCGAGGGCTTTCTCTCCTTCGCGGCGTCGCTCGGTATGCAGGCCCGCGTCACATCCTCCGCGCATCGCCCGCGTATGGCGGTCTTCGTTTCAAAGTTTGACCACTGCTTTCACGATCTGGCTCTTCGCTGGAAATCAGGCGAATACGCCTGCGATCTCGTCGCTGTCGTTTCCAACCATTCGGATCTCGAAGCCGCTGCGCGCGGCTACGGACTGCCTTATCATGTGATTCCGGTGACCGCCGCGACGAAGGCCGCCGGCGAGGTCGCGCAGCTCGAACTCCTGCGCACGCTCGATGTCGAACTGGTTGTTCTCGCCCGATACATGCAGGTGCTTTCGGACGATTTCCTCACGAAATTCGGACGGCCGGTGATCAATATCCATCACTCGTTTCTGCCGGCGTTTGCCGGCGGCAAGCCCTACCATCAGGCTGCCGAGCGTGGCGTGAAATTAATCGGTGCGACCGCGCACTACGCGACCGCCGTGCTTGATGATGGCCCCATCATTCAACAGGACGTGACTCGTGTGACCCATCGACATGGCGTCGAGGATCTTGTCCGCAAGGGGCGCGATCTGGAGAAGATCGTGCTTGCCCAAGCCGTGCGCTGGCACCTTGAAAATCGCGTGCTGGTTTACGGTAACAAAACCGTGGTGTTTGATTGAGTTTTGCTGGCGCCATGTCGGAACTCCCTGCTTTACGCCATCCGGCCGATCTGTTTCGGTGACAGTTTACCAACGCCCAAGCCATGTCTACGACCCCGACCCACGACTCCACTCCTTCTTCCGCCGGTGATGACCGCAACCTCGTGCCGGTTGATGAGAACTATCTCGCCCCGAGCTTGGAAGACCGTCTCGCCATTTTCTGGTCTAAGCATTCCAAGAGCGTCATAATCGCTTTGGTTGTCGTGGTTCTGGCGGTAGTCGCCAAGGGCGGTTACGACATCTTTGCCGCGCAACGCGAAAAAGCCGTTGATGCTGCCTACGCTGCCGCCACGACTAACGCCCAGCTGAAAGCGTTCGTTGCCGATCATCCGACTCATGCCTTGGCTGGTATCGCCGAGCTCCGCCTTGCGGACGATGCTTATACGGCCGGTAACTATGCCGACGCTCAGGCTGGTTACATCAAGGCTGGCGATACGCTTGGCAAATCTCCCTTTGGTCAGCGTGCCCGGCTTGGCGTTGCCAATACGCTTATCCAGTCCGGCAAAACTGCTGATGGTGAAGTCGCATTGAAGCAACTCGTCGCCGATCTGAGCGTCGCAAAGGCGCTTCGTGCCGAGGCTGCCTATCAACTGGCTGCGCTTGCCGCCGATGCCGGGCAGACCGACGAAGCCGCCAAGTTTATTACGCAAGTTGAGGCCATTGATCCTTCGGGGCAATGGAGCCAGCGCGCCACGCTCCTGCGTGCCCGGCTCCCTTCGTCGTCTGTTGTGGCTTCGGGTGGCGACAAAGGTTCCGTCGCCCCCGCCCCTTCTGTAAATTTTAAGACCACTCCGTAAGTCTACGGTCTCTGCTTCGGAGGCTTTTTGGAGGCGGATACCCATAGGGTTTTCGTGCAAATAGTGGTCGTTGAAGCCATCGGTTTTGCCATCACCGGCTTGCATCCGTCGTTTATAACCATGAATCTAGATGACGTTTCGTCTGTTGTTTCCCGACTGTGATTCTCCCCGATTAAACCTTTCATGAGCCTCAAGATCAAATCCGCTTCCGACTGTCACTACGACCAGCTTTCACTGGGCGAAGTCATGCTCCGCCTTGATCCCGGCGAGGGCCGTGTGCGCACCGCACGCTCCTTCACGGCTTGGGAGGGTGGTGGCGAATACAACACATCCCGGGGACTTCGGAAATGCTTCAATCTGAAGACGGCTGTCTGCACCGCTTTCGTGGACAATGAGGTCGGGCATCTCGTCGAGGACTTTATCATGCAGGGTGGCGTTTCCACCGACTTCATCAAATGGCGCGAGGACGACGGCATCGGCCGCACCGTGCGCAACGGCCTGAATTTCACCGAGCGGGGCTTTGGCATCCGCGGCGCCGTTGGCGTGCCTGATCGTGGCAACACTGCGGCCTCCCAGCTCAAGCCGGGCGATTTCGATTGGGATCACATCTTCGGCAAGCTCGGGGTGCGCTGGTTTCACACCGGCGGCATTTTTGCGGCGCTTTCCGAAAGCACCGCTGCGCTTACCATCGAAGCGGTCAAGGCTGCCAATAAATACGGCACCATTGTTTCCTATGATCTCAACTACCGTCCTTCGCTCTGGAAGACCATCGGCGGCCTCAAAAAGGCCCAGGAGGTCAATCGCGAGATTGCCAAGTCTGTCGATGTGATGATCGGCAACGAAGAAGACTTTACCGCATCACTGGGCTTTGAGGTGAAAGGAGCCGAAAATCTCGCGCATATCGAGACAGATGCATTCAAGGCCATGATCGAAACCGCCGTGAAGGAATTTCCCAACTTCAAGGTTGCCGCGACCACGCTTCGCCACGTCATCACCGCGACCGTCAACGATTGGAGTGCGATTCTCTGGCACGACGGTAAATTCCACGAAAGCCGCAAATATCCCGGCCTTGAAATCCTTGACCGGGTAGGTGGCGGCGATTCGTTTGCCTCCGGGCTTCAGTTTGGCTTTCTTTCCAAGAATGACGCGCAGCTCGCGGTTGATTATGGTGCCGCCCATGGCGCTTTTGCCTCGACGACACCGGGTGACACGTCGATGGCTACGCAGAAAGAAATCGAAAAACTCATGAAGGGTGGAAGCGCCCGAGTTGTTCGCTAAACGTAAAATCACACAAATCCTTGTTTAAGTGTGATTTCAGATTAAAGCTCCAAGTCCGAATCCAGCGCAAATGCGGTTTATGCCGTTAAACGGCCGTCACTATTGCCCCGCTCTTCATCCTCTGGTCGGGGCGATAGGATTCGAACCTACGACCTCCTGGTCCCAAACCAGGCGCTCTACCAGACTAAGCTACACCCCGCGACAAGAAGAGGGATGGAGGCTTTCGTCTTCGGCTCCAGTGTCAACGTAATCTATTACGGATGACGATGACGTAAAGCTGCTCACACTCTCTGCTTGCTTAGCATTCAGTTTCCGAGCAATCCTCAGGTTCAAATCTTTTTTATCTAAATGGATACTATCTCTCGTGAGAATAACAGCTATCTGCCGGTCGCTGGCGTGATCGTCGGTGTGCTCGCCATCGTCCTTTCGGCCGTGGCTCTGGCTAAAATTTCTTCGGTCAAAAAAGACCTGAGCGCCCAGATCGAGCCCATGGCTGCGAAGGTCGACGATGCAGACGGCAAGGCGACCAATGCCGCCGCCGCCGCCGACAAGGCCAATGCCGGTATCAACAAGCTCGCGAGTGATACACAGGCTGCTTTTACATCCGTTGCCCAGGAAATGGGTAATATCCGTGGTGAGATCACCAAGGTTCAGGAAGCCGCCAAGCCTGCCGCCAAGGCATCCAAGGCCGGCGCCTCCAAGGAGCCCGTCGTTGCCGGTCCCGATGAGTATGTAATCAAATCTGGAGACACTTTTGCCAAGATCGCCCGCGCCAACGGCGTTTCGCTCGCCGACATTGTTGCCGTCAATCCTGGCGTAAATGCCTCGAAGCTTCACGTCGGCCAGAAGATCAAGCTGCCCGCCAAGAAGTAAACAGCCGTTGATCCTTTGATTCTTTAACCTCCCCGCCTTTACCGGTCGGGAGGTTTTTTTTGCCCATGAATTCCGACTCCACGCAGCCCTCTCGTTGGGAAAAAGGTAACGCGCGATTGCTGGTGCGCACCCGTGTTTTCGATGTGCAGGGAGTGGGCTACCGGCATCCGGTGCGGACCAGTGAACGTGAATTCGTGGTCATCGATGCGCCGGATTGGGCGAATGTGATCGCGCTCACGCCCGATCACCGGCTCGTGCTCGTGAATCAGTTTCGCTTTGGCATCGATGCTTTCTCTTTGGAAATTCCGGGCGGGGTGATCGAGCGCGGCGAAGATCCGGTCGCCGCCGCGTTGCGGGAGCTGGAGGAAGAAACGGGTTTCACCGGTTCGTCGGCGAGACTGCTCGGACGGGTGAATCCCAATCCGGCGATTCAGAACAACGCCTGCCATCTTATATTGGTCGAGGGAGCCGTTCGCACGGCGGCGCAGGCATGGGACACGGATGAAGAAATCGCGGTCAGCACGCTGCCGGTTGATGATGTCTATGCCTTGGCGCAGGCCGGACGCATCACCCACTCGCTTGTGCTCAACGCCTTGTTGCTGTTCGCTCCGCGTTGGGCTGAATTGAAGTCGGGTCGATGACAGGACGGGCGGGGCCGTGTCAGGTTTAATCCGCGTGTCATTTGACAGGCTGGGATGACGGACTACGGTCAGGGCCTCAAGCAATGTCGTCCGCGCCCACTTTTGCCAATCATCCCGCCGTGCTGGATCCGCCCCTTGGGGATCACCTGCCCGCCGCCTTGGAATCAGAGGTTCGCAAGATCTACGAGCGCAGCCCTCTTTATGCGCAGCGTTTCCCTCTTCACTCCGAGCCGCTGCAGTGGTCGTGCTATCGGGAAATCCCCGCGCTTTCAAAAAAAGAGATCGTCGAGCGCGGACATCAGGCGTTTTTCACGGATTACGCGGTGATCGAGCGCGGGCTTGTGGATCGGAAGTTTGAATACGAGTCCACCGGTGGCACGACCCAGTCGCCGATGACGGTGATCATGGAGGATGGTTGGTGGAATGCCCAGACGGCGCGTGCTTACCGTGCGCATCCCTTGCTCGCGCCTTACGCAGACCGGCCATACCGCAAGTGCGTCCTCGCCCCCGTAGGCTGTTCAAGCAACATCTGCCCCTACGAGGATCATCCGTTTCCCCACCGGTATTTTGACGGCACCGTCTACCTGAATCTCACGAGCGACCCTTTCGTGTTTCCCGAGAGTGAATGGGATCGTATCGTTCTTGAACTTCAGGCGACCAAGCCCGAGGTGATCGAGGGCGAGCCGGTTTATCTTTCATTGCTGGCCCGCGCGGTAAAAAAGCGCGGCGTCATCGTGCCGAGCGTCAAGGTGGTCATCCTGACCTACGGCAAGGCGAGCCTGCAACACAGCCGCCGGATCGCCGAGGTGTTCCCGGGATCATCGCAGGTGGATCTCTACGGTTCGACCGAGGCGGGCTATATTTTTATTGGCGGAGCATTCCAGGATGATTCCCGCGTGATCGACGACAATGTGTTCGTGGAACTTGCGCCTTACCGCGACCTGCCCGAGGTGTTTCAAATTTTTGTGACCACGCGGGATCGCGAAGCGATGCCGTTGCTCCGCTATCACACGGGTGACATCGTGCGCCGCACGCCGACGGGCTATCGCCTGCTTGGGCGCGAGGGCGGTCTCTATTTCAGGCCTGACGGCACGCTGGTGTCGCCGTCGGAAATTGACGCGGTGCTTCCGGCAGATTTTGCCTGTTGGCACTACAGTCTGGTTCAGACGACCGAGAATCGATGGGATTTCCATTATGTAGCGGAGGAAGTTGCGCCCAAATCCATTGAATCTGCGCTGGCCGCCGTGCTTGGTCGGGATGCGCGCGTGGTGGCGTTCCGCAAGCGTTTGATCGCACCGGCCGCGAGCGGCAAATTTGCCCTGTTGAAGCCGCTGGCCAAATAATCCTGACGGGACGCGCGGGATAGGTCTCCGTCGTTGAAAATAAAAAACCCACGGGATGAACCGTGGGTTGAAAAAAGTAGCCGGTGAACGATCAGCCTTGGGGGCGGATTTTTTTCCAGAGCCAACCCAGGGGGTCGTAGAATTCGTCGACCACGCGTTCCTTGAGCGGGATAATCGCGTTGTCCGTGATGGTGATGTGCTCGGGGCAGACATTGGTGCAGCACTTGGTGATGTTGCAGAAGCCGATGCCTTGGGACTGCTTGAGTTCCGGCAGGCGGTCCTCGGTGTCGAGCGGGTGCATTTCCAGAGCGGCGGTGTAAACGAGGAAGCGCGGGCCGATGAATTCGTCGTGCTTGTGGTGGTCACGCAGGACGTGGCAGACGTCCTGACACAGAAAGCATTCGATACACTTGCGGAATTCCTGCACGCGATCCACGTCTTCCTGCTGCATGCGCCAGGTGCCGTCCGGAGCGTCGGGAGCGCGGGGTTTGAATTTTTTGATCTTGGTTTTGACGCGGAAATTCCACGAGACGTCGGTCGCAAGGTCGCGCAGCAGGGGGAAGGCGCGCATCGGCTCGATGGTGATAGGCCTGTCGGTCGGGATCGTGTCCATGCGCGTCATGCACATGAGCTTGGGCACGCCGTTGACCTCGGCGGAGCAGGAGCCGCACTTGCCGGCCTTGCAGTTCCAGCGGACGGCCATGTCGTTGGCCTGCGTGGCCTGAATCTTGTGAACGACGTCGAGGACGACGAGGCCTTCGGTGATTTCCGTGGTGTAATCCACGAACTTCCCGCTGTTCGTGTCGCCGCGCCAGATTTTGAAGGTAACGGTCTTGTTCATTTCATCTCCTCGATTACTTGTTTCAAATTTTCAGGGATGGGCTTGATCGGTTCACGCCTCAGTTTCATGGAACCGTCCGCCGCCTTGTAGACCACGGTGTTGTATTTTGCCGCCTCGGGATCCTTGTCCGGGTAGTCCTCGCGGAAGTGCCCGCCGCGGCTTTCCTTGCGATCGAGCGAGCAGAGGGTGATGGCCTCGGAGATGGTGAGCAAGTGCTTGAGGTCGATCGCGGTGTGCCAGCCGGGGTTGTATTCGAGGTGGCCCTGCACGGCGACCTTCGAGGCGCGGTCCTTCAGTTTCTCGATGGCCGCGAGCGCACGTTCCATTTCGTTTTGGAGGCGCACGATGCCGACGAGTTCCTGCATGGTGTTTTGCAGATCATATTGCACTTGGAAGGGGCCTTCCGCATGGCCGCCGGCGGTGCGTTCGAACGGAGCCAACGCTTCGCGGTAGGCGGCTTCGATCTGGGCATCGCTAACGGTGACGGCGGGAACCTCCTTCGCATACTTCGCGGCGAATTCGCCGGCGCGTTTGCCGAAGACGAGGAGGTCTGAAAGGGAGTTGCCGCCGAGGCGGTTCGCTCCATGCAGGCCGGCTGCGCATTCGCCCGCGGCAAAAAGACCGGGGACGTTGGTGGCCTGCGTCTCGGCGTCCACGCGGATGCCGCCCATCGCATAGTGCGTGGTCGGGCCGATTTCCATGGGCTCCTTGGTGATGTCGAGATTCGCCAGTTGCTTGAACTGGTGATACATGGACGGGAGCTTCTTCTTGATGTGCTCTTCGGCGTTGGGGAGCTTTTCCTTGATCCAGGAAATATCGAGGAATACACCGCCGTGCGGGCTGCCGCGGCCGGCTTTGACCTCGCGGTTGATGCAGCGGGCGACGTGGTCGCGCGTCAACAGCTCCGGCGGGCGTTTGGCGGTCTTGTCGTTCTGCGTGTAACGCCAGCCTTCTTCCGGGTCGTTTGAGGTCTGTGACTTATAATTGTCCGGAATATCGTCATACATGAAGCGCTTTCCGTCCTTGTTGCGCAACACGCCACCTTCGCCACGCACGCTCTCGGTCACGAGAATGCCGCGCACGCTCGGAGGCCAGATCATGCCGGTGGGGTGGAATTGAATGAACTCCATGTCGAGCAGCTCGGCGCCGGCATGGTAGGCGAGGGAGACGCCGTCCCCGGTGCCTTCCCAGGAATTACTCGTCACGGCGTAGGCGCGGCCCAGACCGCCGGTGCAAACAACTACCGCTTTGGACTTGAACACCCGGAAGCGGCCGCGTTCGCGGTCGTAGCCGAACGCGCCGACCACGCGGTCACCGTCCTTCAGCAGGGACACGATGGTGTATTCCATGTGCACCGTGATGCCTTGGTGGATGCCGTGGTCTTGAAGGGTGCGGATCATTTCCAGTCCGGTGCGGTCACCGACGTGCGCCAACCGGGGATATTTGTGCCCGCCGAAGTTGCGCTGGGATATCTTGCCTTCCTTGGTGCGGTCGAAGACGGCGCCCCAGGCTTCGAGCTCATGAACACGAGCGGGAGCCTCCTTGGCGTGCAGTTCGGCCATGCGCCAGTTGTTGACGTATTGGCCGCCGCGCATGGTGTCTGCGAAATGAACCTTCCAGTTGTCGCGGTCGTCCACATTACCCATGGCCGCCGCCATGCCGCCCTCGGCCATAACAGTATGGGCTTTGCCGAGGAGTGATTTGCAGATGAGCCCGACTTTGACGCCGGCTGAAGAGGCTTCGATCGCCGCACGGAGGCCTGCGCCGCCTGCGCCGATGACCAGCACGTCGTATTCGTGAGTTTCGTAATTGGTGGACACGGTAAAAGGGGAGTCGGGTTTTATAATTTAAAGAAAACGATGTCGTGCAGATTGCCTGTCGCGCAGAGGCGGACATAGACATCTGTGAAGCCAACCCAGAACAAGCTGATCCACGCCCACATCATGTGCTTTTGATTGAGGCAGCTGACGCAACTGTAACCCTTGGCGCACTTGGGGGACTTGGACTTGGAATCAAGGAAGCCGCCGATGAGATGACGCAGCGAATGGCAGCCAAAAGTGTAGAGGGATAGGAAGACAGCGTTCAGCGTCAGGACGATCGTGCCCACACCGATACCGAAATGGGCTTTGCCGGTGGCGGCGTCCGTGAACCACATGCCTTTCCAGGCGTCATGGGCGAGGAGAAGGATGAAGAGGGCCGCCAGATAGAAGAAGTAGCGGTGAACGTTCTGAATCACTAGGGGGAAGTATTTTTCCCCGAGGAAGGTTTTGCGAGGTTCGCCGACAGCGCAGTTGATCGGATCCGCCCAGAAGGACTTGTAATAGGCCCCGCGGTAGTAGTAGCAGGTGAAGCGGAAGCCGGCAGGAACCCAGAGAATCAAAAACGCGGGCGAGAAAGGTGCCCACGAGGGGAACCAGGCCGGCAGGGTCGCGCCGAAAATCGCGTGCGGCGAAGTGCCCCAGAATTCGGGAGAGTAAAACGGCGACAGGTAATTGGCGCCATTGCCGCCAAACCAGTAGCTGCACGTGTGGTTGTGCATGTCGGTCACGCCTTGGAACGCAGCCCAAGTGGAGTAGACGATGAATGCAGAGAACCCAAGGAAGATGACCAGCGGTTTCAGCCACCAGGCATCGGGGCGGTTGGTTTGACCGAAGGAGCGTTGCTTCGGGAGGGTGTCGGCGTAATCCATAAAAGAGGGTAGCTTGGTAGTTGTGACGCATCCGAGCGTCAACGGATCATCATTGGCCAACTTAATGAATAAGGCGTGCTTCGGCTAGGCTTATTACGGCCTTATCGAGGCATTTTTTGTCGGATACGCGGTGCGAATCGGGCTTGTTCGCATCTGCTGGTGGAGGGAATGCGAGCTGTAGCGCTTTGCTGATTCTTAAGCGAGGGCCCAGTGACTGATATCGAATCTTTGTCTTCGTGCGTGAGACACCGCAGAGATTTTCATGATGCGGGGCATTGTAAGCTGGCAACGGTTTGCGTTTCCTAATCTTTAAATGGGTCCCGCTCTGGGGCGCATTTTTTGTGTCCAAATGGTCCTGACAAAATTTCACGTTCTTGGCGTCCGACTTGCGCTAGGTTGGCTCCTTGGTCTGATCGGCTTTACCAACGCATTTGCGGCGGTTGTGACCGAGGCGATAGATCCCGCCTCGCTGGTGGTGTCGACGTTGCCGACTTGGATTACACCTCCCTTGGAGGTTGATCCGGCGGCGCCGTCCATGGTGGCTGGCGCCGGATCATCGCCCACACCCACACGGCTCTGTGTGATTGAGAATCAGATGGATGTGGCCGGATCGGAAGATTTTAGACATTATGCGTATCGCATTGAAACCGAGGCCGGACTCCAGCAGGCGGGGCAGATCAGCATCGATTTCGTGCCGTCCTATCAGCAGCTGCACTGGCATTTTCTGAGAATCTGGCGCGACGGTCATGCACGTGATGTGCTGATCCCCACATCTATTCAGGTGCTGAGACAGGAGCAGGATGCGGAGAAATTTCTCTACCGTGGCTACATGACGGCGTTGGTCATTTTGCATGACCTCCGAGTGGGTGACATCGTCGAGTTTGCGTATACGCGTATCGGCCAAAATCCCGTGTTTGCGGGGCGATTCAGCACGACACTCACAGGCGCAAGCACGACGCCGGTAGACCACCTATATTATCGGATTCGTGGTGCGTCCGGACGTGCGTTGCAGATCGCCCCTTCGGGAGATTTTAAGCCCGTGCATCACGTCGAGGTGGTCGATGGTCGCGAGGATCACACTTGGACGGGGGAAGGTATCAAGGCGATCAGTCCGGTAAACGATGCACCTGCGCATGAGGGACAATTTCCGTATCTTCAGGTCACCGAATACACTTCGTGGAACGAGGTGCGCGAGTGGGCCCACGCTTTGTTCGGCGAAGATATCAAGCCGTCGCCCGAAGTCATGGCCCGGGTGGCGACGATCATCGCGGACTGCAAGACGCAGGACGCCAAGGCGAACGCGTTGCTGCGCTTTGTGCAGGATGACATTCGTTATCTGGGGATTCAGTTGCTTGAGAGCACGCACCGGCCCACGCCGCCCTTGACGGTGCTTGATCGGCGGTTTGGTGACTGCAAGGACAAGGCCTTGCTGTTTGTCGTGTTGTTGCGCGGTATCGGGATGGATGCCGACGTGGCGTTGGTTAACAGCACTTGGCAACGTGGATTGGCAAAGCTTCAGCCATCGCCACTTTCTTTTGACCACGCCATTGTGCGGGTAAGGCGAACGTTATCGGCCTCGATTTCGGCTTCAATCTCAAGGCATCCGCAGCCTGTGCTGTTTCCCTCGGGTGGCGTAACAAATGCAGGGAATGCCTTTAACAGCACCTTGATGCCCGCCGCAGATGTGACAGAGCGATCAAAGGTCAATACGGACGAAGATTCTTTTCTTTGGATTGATCCCACGATGACACTCCAGGGCGGTTCTTTTACCCGCCACCATGTGCCTCCTTATGGTTATGCATTGGTCTTGGGGAAATCGACCGATGGGCTGGTGCGTGTCGAGTCGCCGGCGGCGGCTGACTGGGTGATGGATTTTGCGGATACCTACACGGTTCCAGACTACACGTCACCCGCGCTCCTCACGGTTGTTTCCACCTATCAAGGGGCTGCGGCTGATTACTATCGTTACTACCGGCGTGTCGTGGAGCCGGAGCGTTACACCCAGCAGATCACCGGATACCTCGCGCGTTTCTATCCGAAAATCAAATCGGCCGGCCCGATCGAGTGGGATGACGACCGTGACGCAAACCTGTTGGTGACGCATGCCCGCTTTGAAGTGCCCGATTTTTGGACGACTGATGCGCAAAACAAGTTTCGCAAGATGGAGGTTTATCCTTGGGCGTTGTCGGAGCGGCTGCCGAGACCCGAGACGATGGACCGCAAGGTTTCGTTTGCACTGCCTTATCCGATGACGCTTTCACAATACACGCGGTTGATTTTACCGAAGCGCTGGCCGGATCACACCGAGGGAAAGACGATAAAAGACGATACTTTTGAGTTTACCTATGATGCGCGAGGAACCGGCAGTCAGGTGGACATTTCCTATCGATGGCAGTCGCTTGCGGATGCCGTGACGCCTGCGTTGCTGGCCGATTGGGCGAAAAAAATGAGCGAAGTGAGAGGCTCCTTGGGGTATCAACTTCAACAAAATATCCGTCTTGCAGAGGCGATGAAGCGAAAAGGCATTGTGTGGTCTTTGCTGGCGAGTGGAGTGGTCGGCCTACTTGTCGGCGCGGCTCTGGGGTGGTTGCTTTTTCGGTGGCGCCCCAGGTCGGCTTCCTTGCCGCCGCCTTTGGATAGTGAGAATTTTGATGGCATTGGCGGTTGGTTGGTATTGTTGGCGATCGCTGTGGTGTTGCGTCCCATTTTTTTACTGGTGGGGGCGAAGGATACATTTGCCATGATGGGAAACCTGCAGAACTGGACGGCTCTCACCGATTCGGATAGTGTCAGCTACAATGGAGGTTTTGCTGTGCTTGCGTGGGTAGAAACATTTGCCGAAGGCTTTTTGATTGCGTGGTCGCTGGTGGTGATCGGGCAGTTTTTTCGGCGCAAGGCCTCCCTTCCGTGGTCGCTTATTGTTATGTTGGTGATCACCTTGCTGTGGACCATCGGAGATCATTATGCCGTCGCCCAAGTGTTTCCTTCAACGAGTGTGAAATCCCAAACCAAGATAGTAGGAGCTGTTTTTGGGCAGGTGTTTTACATGGCGCTATGGGTGCCTTACCTTTTGGTCTCGCGTCGTGTGAAGATGACGTTCCGCGAGTAGCGAAACATTGTGGTGCAAAAAAGCCGCATCGTCGTGATGCGGCTTGCAGGTGAAAGTTGCGGTTTATTTCACCGCGGCCCAGACGCGCTGGACGTCGTCGTGCTCTTCGAGAGCTTGGAGGAATTCGCCGACTTCACCGCGAAATTCGTCGGTCAATTCGGGGAACATCTTGGCGACGTAACCGATTTCACTCGTGACGACCGTCCAGCCGTTGGCGGAGAGCCAGGTCGAGGCTGCGTGGACTTGCGTGCGATCGGTGTGGAAACGCGCACCGGTGGCGCCTTCGGGAATGTCGTCGTTTTGTGCGTGGCTGATCGCCTCGAAATCGTTGGCACCCGCCTCAATGGCGGCTGCCTCGAGATCGACCTCGGCGGACGGTGTGTGGGCTTCGACAATGCCCACATGGTCGAAGAGAAACTTGTTGCTGCCCGTGGTGCCCAAGATGCCCTTCTTGAAGAGCACGCGCATCTCGGGTGTCGTGCGCTGGACGTTGTCGGTGTAAACTTCGACGATGACCGGCACCTTGTGGGGCGCGTAGCCTTCGAAGACGATGTGGTCCATGACCATCTTTTCGCCGCCGATGCCGGCGCCTTTGTTGATGGCGCGTTCGATCACATCACGGGTGCAGCTCGCCTTCTTGGCCTTTTCGACGGCGGCAAAGAGCCGGGCGTTGGCCCCGAGATCGGCGCCGCCGATCTTGGCGGCGACGGTGATTTCCTTCACCAGTTTGCCGACAAGCTGACCTTTTTTGTTGTTAACGATCGCGCGTTTCGCGTGAAGCCATTGGCGTCCCATAAGGGTTCAGACTTTGGCGTTTTCAGGTGTCGTCGGCAATACGGAAGAAGCGTCAGGCCGCCAGGAGAGCCAGCCGATGAATCCCAATCCCGTCCATAACATGAGCGTGCCGACCACCTCGTGCATCGCCTCGTAGTGTCCGGGAAAAAACGGAGCGAGCTGCGTTATGGCAAGAATGCGAAGCAGGTTGATTGAAAATCCAAAAGGCAGGGCGAACAGCATCAAAAGAGAGATGATCCAGAGCGGCCGCCGGCTGATCCCGCCCGCGAGCAAGGCCAGCATTGCGCCGGACGTGATGATGCCAAAACCGTTGCACGCAGTGGCGACGCGGAAGGCCTGGTCGCCGGTTTGAAGGATGAGTTGAGGATCGTTTTCCGGACTGACGATGGTGAGGCGTGGCGCCAGCCCGAAAATATGTAGAACACGCGCGGCTTCTACACCGGCGAGCTGGCGCAATGGCCAGTCGAGCACGGGGAAAATCAAAATGATAATCATCAGCGCCGCGATGCCCGCGACGAGGGGTTGCAAAAATTTGTAGCCGGTTGACCCCATCAGGAGTTGGAGCGAACCGGCAAGGCCGATCGTCAGGCCTGGCAGCAGCAGGATGGACCAATGGGTGAATCCGGCTATTCCCACGCATGCAAATGCCCCGGCCAGCAAGCCGAGGGACCGGTTATTTAAATTGGGGACGGGTCGCAACGCCTGCGGGTTTCTCCAGATGATGAGTGCGGCGGCAGCCAGCAGAAGCACCATGCCCTGTTTGATCTGCTCGCGAGCGGCGACTTCCGTCACCATCCAGCGGGCGACCGGCCAGAACAAAAAGCCGGTGACGGCGACCAATCCCCATCCCAACCAGGGGCTTCCGGTTTCCTTGGCGGGTGGGGGCGCATCTTGGGGCATCGGGCGATGCTGGAGATACACCGGCTTTGAAACAAGGGCGTTGATGATCTTCCTGACCGGGCTTGCGGCTGGTCGCGTGGCCAGTCGTTCTATGCGCATGCTTTTGCCGCCCGCCACGTCCGCGCCTCTCGCCCCCCTGAATGGGAAACCTGACGCGGATGCCGTGCTCGACCGGTTTCTGACGGTAATCAAGGAGCGCGGCCTCGAACTCTACGCCGAGCAGGAAGAGGCGGTCATCGAGCTGTTTGCGGGGCGCAACGTGATCCTCAACACGCCGACCGGCTCCGGAAAATCGCTGGTCGCAGCGGCATTTCACTTCAAGGCGCTGTGCGCGGGCGAGCGCTCGGTTTACACGTGCCCGATCAAGGCGTTGGTGAATGAGAAGTTTCTCTCGCTCTGCCGTGACTTCGGGCCGGAGCAGGTGGGCATGATGACGGGTGATGCCAGCGTGAATCCGCAGGCACCGATCCTGTGTTGCACGGCGGAGATTTTGGCCAACATCGCGTTGGCGCGTGGCGACCGCAGCGAAATTCGTGCGGTCATCATGGACGAATTTCACTATTACTCGGATGGCGAGCGCGGCTACGCTTGGCAGGTGCCGCTTCTCACGATGCCGCAAAGCCGGTTTTTGCTGATGTCGGCGACGTTGGGCGCGACGGAGTTTTTTGAGAAGGACATGACGCGGCGCACCGGCGCACCGAGCGTGACGGTGCGCAGCGACCGGCGACCGGTGCCGCTGGAGTTCGAGTATTGCGAGACGCCGTTGGTTGAGCGGCTGGCGACGGCACTGGACGATAATCGCGCACCGATCTATCTTGTGCATTTCACGCAGCGGGCCGCGTCGGAGGCGGCGCAAGCGTTGATGAGCCTTAACGTGTGCTCAAAAGATGAAAAGGCCGTGCTCGCGAAGGCGCTGGAGGGCGTGCGATTTACAAGTCCCTATGGCAAGGAGGTGAAACGCTGGCTGCGGCATGGCATTGGCGTGCATCACGCCGGGCTCTTGCCGAAGTATCGCATCCTCGTGGAGCAGCTCGCCCAGAAGGGGTTGCTGAAATTAATTTGCGGGACAGACACGCTGGGCGTGGGCATCAACGTGCCGATTCGCACGGTGGTGTTTACGCAGCTCTGGAAATATGACGGCAAGAAGGCCGCTATCCTGAGCGTGCGGGATTTCCGCCAAGTCGCTGGACGGGCGGGACGCAAGGGCTACGACGACAAAGGCTACGTGGTGGTGCAGGCGCCGGAACACATCATCGAAAACAAGCGCGCCGAGGAAAAGGCAGCGCGCGATCCGTCGAAGAAAAAGAAGGCCGTGAAGCGCGCCGCACCCGAGGGCGAAGTGAGCTGGGATGCGAAGACGTTTGAGAAGCTGATGGTGGCCCCTTCGGAGCCGCTGGTGTCGCGGTTTGACGTGTCGCACGGGATGCTGCTGCTGGTGTTGGGACGTGAGGCGGACGGATGTAAAGCGATGCGGCAGATCATCGCGGACTGTCACGAGACGCCTCACAAAAAACGCGCGCTGAGAAAGCGGGCGTGGCAGTTGTTTCGGGCGTTGCTGGACCGGAAGATCGTCGAGTGGATTCCGCCGGAGCCGTCAGGAAGGAAGCTGCGTGTGAACGTGGCGTTGCAGGATGATTTTTCACTGCACCAGGCGCTGTCACTCTACCTGCTCGATACGGTGAAACTTCTGGACCGAGCTTCGCCGGACTACGCGTATGATGTGCTTACGTTGTGCGAGGCCATCGTCGAGGATCCCGACCAGATTCTTAGGCAGCAGGTGAGCCGCTTGAAGGGTGAGGAGATTGAGCGGCTGAAAGCGGAGGGCGTGCCCTATGAGGAACGCATGGAGAAGTTGGAGGGGATCGAGCACCCCAAGCCGTTGCGGGAATTTTTATACGACACGTTCAACGCATTTGCGGCGGCGCATCCGTGGATTGATCAGGAAAACGTGCGGCCCAAATCCATCGCGCGTGAAATGTATGAGCGGTATATGTCGTTCGCCGATTACGTGCGCGACTACGGGCTCCAGCGCGGCGAGGGACTGCTGCTGCGGCATCTGTCGCAGGTGTGGAAGGTTTTGAGCCAGACGGTGCCGGACGAGGCGAAGACGGAGGAGGTCGTGGAGATGGAAACGTATTTCAGCGAGCTGATCCGGGGGATCGATTCGAGCCTGCTGGAGGAGTGGGAGCGGTTGCGGAATCCCGACTGCGTGGTGGCGGAGCTGACGGGCGACAAGCCGGCGCGGCTGTCGAGTTACGACATCACGCGCGAGGCGGCGGGTTTCCGGCGGCTGGTGAGGACGGCGATCTTTGGGTTTTTGCAGGAGGTGGCGGCGCGCGATTGGGAGAGCGCGGCGTCGCGGCTGGCGACGGGCGAGGCGGTGGCCGAAGGCGACGGACTGATGTCGGCGGAGGCGAAGCGAGTCGAGAAGGCGTTCGCGGCATACTTCGACGCGCGCGGGCGGTTTCGACTCGATCCCGAGGGGCGCGCAGGGAAGCACACGCATTTTGCGGAGGAGCGCGACGCGGCGGACACGTTGCAATGGACGGTGGCGCAGGTGCTCGTCGATGCAGAGGATATCAACGACTGGGAGGTGAAATTTACCGTGTCGCTGACCGAGTCACGCGAACAGAACCGTGCGGTGGTGCGTTTTGAAAGCGCGGGGCCGGTGGGCGGCGATCAAGTTCCGTAAAGCCTATCGCCGAAATCACCAAGGCCTGGGAGGATGTATTTCTTGGCGTTGAGTTCGCGGTCGAGCGCGGCGGTGAAGATATGCACGGTTGGATGGGCGGCTTCGACCGCACGCACGCCTTCGGGGGAACTCACGATGCAGACTAGGGAGAGTTCGGTTGCGCCTGCGGCTCGCAGGACATCGAGTGCCTGCACGGCGGAGCCGCCGGTTGCGAGCATGGGATCGACGACGATCGCGCGTTTGCCGGCGAGCGGAGGGAGCTTTTGATAATAGCTGCGGGCGATGGCGGTGGTGTGGTCGCGTTCCAGGCCGACGTAGCCGACGCTCACATTAGGAAAAAGTTCGGTGAAGGGCTGCACCATGCCGAGGCCGGCGCGCAGGATGGGCACGATGGCTAGTGGCCGGGCGAGCACGCGACCGGTGATTTTTTCGAGTGGGGTTTCGACGATATGGTCGCGAGTGGCCAGATCGCGGGTGGCTTCAAGCGCGAGGAGCAGACTTACCTGGTGGGCGAGCGTTCGGAAGGTTGCCGGCGTCGTCGTGCGATCACGCAGATGAGTGAGGATGTGCGCACCGAGCGGATGATCAAGGACATGCAACATGGTCTGTTCAGAGCAAATCGCGCTCCACCTTTCTTTCGAGAATGTGCTCCATCCGGTGACGGAGGTCCTTGAGTTTGCCTTTGGCGCCCGGCATGAGGCCGAGCCATTGATAAACTTCCTCCCTCACATAGCGCGGCATCACCGGCTCGGTTGCCACTACTTTGTCCAAGGCACGCACACAGGCGGCGGCAATGTGTTCGCACATCGTCTGGGCGTCGGCGGTGCTGTGTTGTCCGGCGAGGCGCACGACTTCGTCTAGGGGTTTGCGGCGGGCGGCGCGGAGGCGTTGTTGCATTGATCCCTTGTAAAGCCCGATGCTGTTTACGACCACGTTGGCGGTGCGTGGGTAGAAACTCGTCATGAGGTTCCAGGGATCGCCTGTCTGATCGCCGCCGTTGCGGAAATCACTGCGGAGGATGACCGAGGGAATGTCGGCAAATTTTGCGAACATGAATTCAACCACGGTGCCCGAGTCGAGCTCGCTGCCATCATAGTTGAAGAGGCCGAGATCGCATTCCAGCAGGGTGCGGATATCGTGGTCGCGGATGGCTTTCGCGGTGGTGCGCCGTTGTTCGATATTTTGCGGCAGAACGCAGAGGTATTTGCCGTGGGATTTCTCGAAGATAGCTTCGGCAAGGTAAGCGTTGCCGATCAAATGCTTAAGACTGAAAAGTTCGCTGGCGAAATAAACGGTGTAGCTCTTCTTTTTCTTTGATTTCATGCCGTGCGGTTCCCTTTGCCGAGCAAGCGGCAGAACTGTTTGGCGCACAATGCATTTTTACGCACCGGCTCCGTAGGTGCGTTGAATAAATGCCACGATTTCTGCGGGCGATTGAGCGATGTCGACGGTGAGCGCGGAGAAGGGAACTTCAAGGGCGTCGATCTGGCTGTCGAGCATGGCGGGCTTCATAAAGTGTCCGGTGCGTCGGAGCAGGCGTTGGTGAAGAAGTTCGCGCGAGCCCCTGAGGTATATGAGTTTTACTTGGCCGGGGTCGGCCATGAGGGTGTTGCGATAGGCCTTCTTAAGAGCGGAGCAGGCCACGACGGTGTTTTCGCCGGCCGAGAGGCGGGCATCGATGTGTGCCTTCAGTGCGGCCAACCAAGGGGCGCGGTCTTCATCGGTCAAGGGAATGCCTGCGGACATTTTGGCGATGTTGGCCGGCGGGTGAAAATCATCTGCGTCTGTGAATCGCCAGCCCAACGTTTGAGAAAGAAGGGTCCCGATAGTCGTTTTGCCGCTGCCGGAGACGCCCATAAGCAGGAATATACGCGGCTCCTTGAGTTCCCAAGAGCGTGAGCCTACCGGATCGCGGTCTTCATCGACCTCGTTGATATCAAAAAACGTTTCGATGGCTTTGCCACTGTCCCGCAGTCCATAAGAGACGATACGTTCGCGTAAAACGGGCGTGCGGTCGTCGCGCCAGCCGATCTTCATCATGAAGCAGTTCCAACGATAACGATCATCGTTTGATTTCGGACCTCCCTGTTCATACGCCCAAGCGAGAATGGCTTCGTCGCAGCCGCCGGCAAGAACACGGATTTTAAGCGCTTCGTAACCAATACCTAAAAACTGGCAAGTGCGACCGTCGAAGCCGATGCCGAGATTCATATGGTAATCGGCTGGCAAAAGGCCGGCCTCATGAAGGCGAATCTTGTCGAGCATCCGACCAAAGTAAACGAGCCCGCCGACGACTGAATAACAACTGCGAAGACCGGAAACCGAAGGCATAAGTAAAGGATTTAGGGTATGAAACAATCCCTTGCCGGGGGTTCTGCAACCTTGCAGTGTTCTTGGTGTTGGAGATGTCGGCGCGGGGAAGGGTAAATGCGGATGTCTCGATTTTTCTTGCGTTTAGGGAAGATGAGGTCTTTCTGGCGGCTTCATCGTCAGAGAAACGTTAGATGACAGGAACTGGTGAGTCGTCAGTGGGGCATTGGTCCCGGGATGATTTGAAACCCGATAGTCGGGAACGGACTGGCAGCGGACGGGGATCGACGAATCATCACTATGAGTTCCAAACTCTACGTTGGCAATATGTCCTTCAAGACCTCCGAAGACGAGCTCCGCTCGGCTTTCGGTCAATTCGGTAACGTGACCGACGTTTACGTCGCCATGGACAAAATGACTGGCCGCCCCCGCGGTTTCGCTTTTGTTACCTTCAGCTCGCCCGAAGAGGCGAAGATCGCTGCTGAGAAGCTGAACGGTGCCGATCTCGGTGGCCGCGCTCTCACGGTTAACGAAGCCCGTCCGAAAGAGGAAGGCGCTGGCCGTTCCTTCGGTGGCGGCGGCGGTGGTCGCGGCGGCTTCGGCGGCGGCGAACGCCGTGGCGGTTTCGGTGGTGGCGGCCGCTCCGGCGGCGGCGATCGCCGTTACTAATCTGATTTCGGCTTAAACGGCCGATCATGATTTTCGAGGGCGAAGCGCCTAATCGCGCTTCGCCCTTTTTCATTTTTACGAATTTGCACGTTTAGGAAGCGCCCCGACTCGGGGTTTTGCTTCCGAGCGGGCCTTGGGCCGTTCGAAGACCGGCCCCTACCGACATCCGGTCGGACTCCTTCTTCGCAACGATTCATTCCCATGCCTTTTAACGCACTCAATCTTTCCGCGCCCGTGATGCGCGGTGTCGTCGCCGCCGGTTACACCGATCCGACGCCCATTCAGCTTCGCGCCATTCCTGTGGTGCTTTCCGGTCGCGATCTTATCGCTTCCGCCCAGACCGGCACCGGCAAGACCGCTGCTTTCGCACTGCCCATTCTTTCAAAACTCGGGGCCCACGGTCGCGCGCCCCGCGTGCTCATCCTCGAGCCTACCCGAGAACTTGCCGCGCAGGTTGAGACCGCATTCCGCGATTTTGCCCGCTTCACCGACATCCGCACGGTCGCCTTGTTCGGTGGCGTTGGTTACGGCGCCCAGCGCAACGAACTCAAAAAAGGCGTCGACGTGATCTCGGCCACGCCCGGCCGCCTCGTCGACTATCTCAAGAGCGGCGAACTTTCTCTAAACAGCATTGAGATTCTTGTCCTCGACGAGGTGGATCGTATGCTAGACATGGGCTTCCTGCCCGTCGTCAAAGACATCATCGCCCGCTGTCCGAAGAACCGTCAGACGCTCTTCTTCTCCGCGACGGTTCCTCCGGAGATCGCTGCCGTCGCTTCGTTCGCGCTTAAAAATCCCGAGCGTGTCGAGTGCGGTGTCAACCGCTCCGTCAATCAGTCGGTCAATCACGCGCTCTATCCGGTCGCCTGGGCGCAGAAATTCGACCTGCTGGTCGCCCTCCTCGAAAAAACCGATTTTCAAAGCGTTCTCATTTTCAGTCGCACCAAACACGGCGCCGACAAGATTGCCAGCCGCCTGAAGTCCGCCAAGCACACGGTGGCCGTTCTGCATGCGAACCGTTCGCAGAACCAGCGGATCGAGGCGCTGGCCGGCTTCAAGAGTGGAAAATACGAGGTCATGGTGGCGACCGACATTGCCGCGCGTGGCATCGACGTCGCTGGTGTCACCCATGTCATCAACTACGACGTGCCTGAGAATCCGGAGGATTATGTGCACCGCATCGGCCGCACCGGTCGTGCAATGGCGGTGGGCGATGCATTCACGCTCGTCTCGCCGGAAAATGCCGACGACATCCGTGACATCCAGCGCTTCATCGGCGCCAAAATTCCCGAACTGCGTCTCGAAGGCTTCCCTTATCAGCCGTTCGTGGTGAACCCTTCCTATCCCAAAAAAGGTCAGAACAACCAGCGTCGTGGCGGCGGTGGTGGTGGAGCCGGTGGCGGACGTCCACACCAGCAGGGCCGCCAGTTTGGTGGAGGCGGTGGTCGGAGCGGCGGTGGTTTTCGCGGTCGCTGATAATACGGTCGGCGCGGTCAAGAAGCTTTGACCGCCTTGCCTGCTCATGGAGAACTGAAAGCCGTTGTTTCGGACACATCTATCTTCATGAGCATTCTTCGCCTCTCGTTTTGGATTTTTCTTTCCATCGCGCCGCTCGCACTGCATGCGCAGCGCGAGAAGTTTCCCATGGAGGATTTGGAGGTCATCACGAAGCAGTGGCCCGGGCTGGAGCGCACGCCCACCGGTCTTCGTACTTTGGTTCTCAAGCCGGGCACGGGGGCGATTCCCAAACCGGGAGACAACGTCGCGGTGCGTTATAAGGGCTCTTTGCTCAACGGAAAGGTGTTCGATCAAAACCTTGATCGTGAGCCGTTCGTGTTTCGTGTTGGGCGGCATGAGGTCATCGAGGGATGGGATGAAGGGCTCCAATTGATGAAAGTCGGTGAAAAGCGCCTCATCATCATCCCGAGCGAACTGGCTTATGGGGCCCGCGGGAGGCCCCCGGTGATACCTCGTAGCGCGTCTTTGGTGTTCGAGGTTGAACTGATCAAGATAAAGCCCCCGCTGTCGGGGGCCGGAGGAAAATAGCACAGTTCTCCGGTTTCCGTAAAAATTTGGTTTCTCCTAGGGTGAAAGGTGTTATTGCAAGAAACCATAAATGAGCGACGAGTCCCAGCCACCTCCTTTGCGTTTGCGCCCGCGTGCGCGAGCTGAAGAAGCGGCGTCGACTCCGCCACAGACTCCGCCTGTGTCTGCCCCGGCGGATTTGCCCTCGCCGCCGGTCATGTCGTCCGAGCCAGTCGTGCCGGACGCAATGCCACGACTACGACTGAAGCCGAAATTAACGACGGAAGCGGAGCCGGAAGCGGTGATTGCACCCTCTCCATCCGAACCTATCCCGGCATTAATATCGGCGCCACCGCCGCCTCCGGCAATAGTATCTCCCCCTCCATCGCCGGGTGGAGGCGCCGAATTTCCACGTTTAAAACTAAAGCCTCTGCCGTCCGATAACGCATCGGTTTCTCCGTTGCCAATCATGCCAAAGGAGACTTCGCCTGAAGTTGTCGGGCAGTCGGAGGCTTCTGTGCCCGAGTCGCCGGGAGCGCTGCCGCCTTTAGAGGAAACTGACGCGCCTGTGCCATCCGGGCTCAAGCCCCTGCCGGTGATGAAACTGGATTCGCCGCCATCACAATCTTCCATCACCGGAGCGTTGGGAGGGGCGACTCAGGCTATTCCCTTCAGGCCTCCGGTGAAGGCCTCTCGCTTAAGTATCGGGCGGATCATGACAGTGGTTGTGTTGCTCGTGTTGCTTGCTGGCGCTGGCTACTATGCATACCGCACGTTTTTGACTGCTCCACCTGCGCCGTCGCCGGCTCCTCCGGCCATCGTAAAAGTTCCCCCTGTTCCATCGGTGGCACCTGCGCCTGCGCCGCTGCCGGTTGTGCCGGATAACACGGTCAAACCTGCTGTCGTTGAGCCGCAGGTTCCCGTTGCCGTTTTACCGAAAAAGCCTGTGTTGCCGCCGGTTCCGGTGGTGCCTTTGCCCAGTGTTGATTTTCTTACCTGGGTTGATTCCGCTAAAATCTCCGGTGTGTTTAACGGCTCCTCGCCTCGAGCGATAGTCAACGGGTTGCTCGTTCGCCCAGGGGACACTATCGACGCAAACCGTGGTATTGTTTTCGATCATCTCGATCCCGTGATGAAACAATTCTTTTTCCGTGACCGCACGGGTGCGCTGGCTAGCAAGGCATACTGACCCCATCTGGGCTGGTGGGATTACGCGCAGGCAGGAAGTTCACCATGTTTCCACTGGCCCTTTTGGCACCGGGATCGATTCGCGGGTAAAGACCGGATCATCTGGATCACGCATGAAGGATGCGACCATCGGGCCTGGACGGTATTGGGCCCGCAGTTCACCGTTAACATCGCAGAATTGGGCTCGCCATTCCACGTATTCCGCGACGGTCGCTTCGAAATCCGCGCGAGATGTGATGGTGATAATCTTTACTTTGAACGGTCGCGCAGGGCCGAATCGTTTCGCATACCACGGGGCGACTTTTCTGAAATGTTTCGCGCCGTTTTCCTCGCCGTAAAATTCGCAATACCGCTCAAAGTGCCGGCACATCACGCGCAGACGCTCCGCAAACGAAGGCTCCGGTAGCAGTTCGCCGGTGCGCAGATAATGGTCGGTGCGGCGGAATATCCACGGGTCGTAAAATGCGCCGCGCCCGATGGAGACGCCCGTGCAGCCGGTTTCGTCCCTCATGTGTTTTGCCGCCTCGGGTGTGGTGACATCTCCGTTGCCGATCACCGGAATTGTTTTCACCGCCTGAACGACCGAGCGGATGCCGGCGAGATTGACCTGCCCTGAAAATCCTTGGGCGCGCGTCCGGCCGTGAACGAAAATCGCGGCCACTCCGGCATCTTCAAGAACACGGGCGAGGTCGGGAGCGGTGAGGTTGTCATCGTCCCAGCCGAGGCGCATCTTGGCGGTGACGGGGATTTTCACGGCGGCGATCATGCCGCGCACGAGAGCGGCGGTTTTATCGAGCTCGGTCATCATCGCGGAACCGCCGCCGACTTTCACGACCTTCTTCACGGGGCAGCCCATGTTGATATCGACGGATTGCGCACCCATTGCTTCGCACATTACGGCGGCATCGCGCATTTCTTCGGGCACGGAACCGAACAGCTGGATCGCAAGGGGGCGGTCCTCCGCGCAACTCTCAATCAACTTGAGAGCGGTGCGGTTGCGTTCGATCAGGGAGCGAGCGTTGACAAGGTCGGTCGTGGCCCAGCCCAGCCCGCCCAGTTCGCGCAATGTAAGCCGCATCGGCAGGTTGGTGTAGCCTGCGAGTGGTGAAAGGAACAGATTCGAGGAAAGTGTGTGCGGGCCTAGGCGCATGAAAAGTGGGCCTTGAACGGATAGTTGCGACAAGGTGGTCCGGCAAGCGGCGATGATGCCGCACGGGGCTTGCTAATATACACACTAAACCAAAGAGTTGAATTCGTGAGTGACGCCACCCCAATCGGTAATCCGAAGCCCCTGCAGCAAGGCGGGGTTACGTGTTCAGTGCTTATAGTCGATGACGATCCCGCCATCCGTTCGATCATGAGCATGGTGCTCAAATCAGCCGGCTACGAGGTGGTGTGTGCCGTCGATGGCCAAGAGGCATTGAAAATACTGGGCGACGGGAATTTTGATCTCGTGATCACCGATATGCTCATGCCTGGCAGTGATGGGTTGGAACTGTTGTTCGCCATCAAAAAAAATCGGCCTGCGCTCCGTGTCCTGGTGATGTCAGGTGGAGGAATGATCGGCGTTGGTGATTATCTGAAAGTGGCGAAGAAGCTGGGCGCCCACGAGGTGCTCGAAAAACCTTTTACCGGCGAGACGCTGCTCGCAGCCGTGGCCAAGCTTCTTGAGCCGGGAGCCTGATCATCCGGACATAATGGCGGACTTCATCCGTCGCAACGCTTCGGACAGGGTGGCACGAGGGCACCCGAAGTTGATTCGCACATGGCGGCCGCGTGGCGAACCAAAGAACGCGCCATCGCTCAGGCCCACGCCATGTTTTTCGAAATGTGATATCGGGTCGGCCAGTTCGAGCGCGCTTATGTTAAGCCATGCGAGGTAGGTTGCCTCGATGGGGGCTTCGACAGTCACTCCGGGCAGTTCCCGTGTGATGAAATCGAGCATGAAGTCGCGATTGCTTCGCAGATAGCAGAGCAATTCCTGCCGCCATGATTCGCTGTCGCGGTAGGCGGCTTCGCAGGCGGCAAAGCCCAGTGTGGTGACTTCGGCTACGATGCCGGCGGTCGCGCGCACGAAACGGGCACGCAATGCGGCATCAGGGATGATCGCAAAAGAGGTGCCAAGGCCGGGGACATTGTAGGTCTTGCTTGGCGCCATCAGGGTGATGGTGCGTGCGGCGTGTTCGGGCGCGACAAGGGCGGTCGGCAGATGGGAAAGGGTCGGGTCGAGGATCAGATCGCAGTGGATCTCGTCGGAGCAAAGGATCAGATTATTTCGCGCGCAGAACTCCGCGAGGCGGATGAGTTCGTCGCGACGGAAAACACGGGCGAGCGGATTATGCGGGTTGCAGAGAAAGAACAGTTTGGTGCGCGGCGTGACGGCTTTTTCGAGCGCCTCCCAGTCGATCTCCCACTGGTGTTCTGTGGTGTTCAGGGTAAACGGCACGGTGACCGAGACGCGTCCACTATTCTTCGGAGCGGTCATGAACGGTGGATAGACGGGCGTGAGGCAAAGCACTTCCTCGCCGGGCTGGGCGAAGGCTTGGGAGGTGACGTTGAGGCCGCATACGAGGCCGGGCAGCCACACGATCCAAGACGGATCGACGGTCCAGCCGTAGCGCGAGGTCATGGCGTTGACCACGGCGGCGACGGTGGCCTTGGTCGGACGAGCATAGCCGAAGATACCGTGCTCCACGCGTTCGTGCAGCGCCGCAAGGATCGCGGGCGAGGAACGGAAATCCATATCGGCCACCCATAGCGGAAGGATCTCTTGGCCGGCGTATTTTTGCCACTTTTGGGAGTCTGTGCCGAGGCGCTGCGGGACGGTATCGAAGTCGAAGCTCATGGATGGGTTTGCGGACGAATGACCAAGCATGGAGCAAATTATCAAAGGAGCGCGACGGTTTTTCCCGGGTGAGACGGCACACCTGTGGACAATATTTCACACCCGCTCCGGCCCCTTATCTTATCAACCAACCGCTGTTCATGGACTTAGGCTCCGCTTGGGCATCGGCATCGTCCATGCGAAGAACAGGGCAGTCAGTCACTCAAACCCGTCAAAAGGAGATCATCATCATGAGAATCGTTCGTTACAATTATCCGTCTTATCGAAGCGTCGTCCCTTCCCGCAGTCCATGGTCCGGACTGGAGGGAGAGATTGATCGCTTGTTTAACTCCGCGCTTGGCGATTTCGCCGGTTCCTTCGCGCCAGACCGTTTCCCGGTCGATCTATATGAGGACCAGGAAAACACCTATGTCCGCGCCGAGTTGCCGGGCATTGATCGGGCCGATCTTGGCGTCGAGCTCGTCGACGGCACCCTCAACATCCGAGCGACACGCAAAACCAGCGTCGGTGAGAAAGAGGAGTCGTTTACGTTGAACCGCTCGGTGCGCGTCCCCGACGCTGCGGTCAACACTGAGAAAATCAGCGCCGCCTACGAGAATGGCGTTCTTACCGTCACTCTTCCCAAGCGTGAGGAAGCCAAGCCGCGCAAGGTCACCGTCGCGGTCAACTAAACACCCTCAACTTCAATCCAAGGAGATTATTACCATGTCACTATTAACTTCCCTCGTTCCTTCGTTTACCCGTTCCGCCGCGCCGGTCGCCCGAGAGGGCGCTCCTGTCGTGAAACCCGTCTATGATCTTGCCGAGACCGATGAAGGCTACGCGCTCACGGCGCAGTTGCCAGGCGTCTCCAAGGACGGCCTTGAGCTTACGGCCGAGACCGGCGCGATAACCATCACCGGCCGTCGCACTTGGAAACAGCCCGAGGCGTGGGCCACGCTTTACCGTGAGTCTACCGATGCCGCCTACGAACTCGTGCTCACGCACGACAACGCTGTGGACATCGACAAAATCCATGCGGAACTCCGCGACGGCGTGCTCCGTGTCGCGCTGCCGAAGGCCGAGGCGGTCAAGCCGCGCAAAATCCAGGTGGGCTGAGCGGACGTGCCGGATGGGAAACGCACCGGCATCTTCAAAGGCCGCCATCCGCACGCGGGTGGCGGCCTTTTCCTTTTGCGCGCCGGCGCACCACTGCCGACAGTGCTGCGCATCGTCTTTACACCATGAGCGCCCCTTTGACCGTCACTACCACCGAGACTCCGGGGCCAGTCTTGTTCTTTGATGCCGAGTGCGGACTGTGCAATCGCTGTGTGCGGTTGTTGCTGCGAATCGACGGACGGGCGCGTTTGCGATTCGCCCCGCTCCAAGGACCGACAGCGCAGAGTTATCTCTGTGTTCACGGACTGCCGACGGAGGACTTTGACAGCATGATGTTGGCGCCGGATTGGGCGAGACGTGACGCACTCCCGCCTCTTTTCAGAACGAACGCAGTTTTTGCAGCCCTAAGGGAAGCCGGTGGCATCGGACGATTATTCGAAGCACTGCGCCTGTTGCCGGTGGGTTTTCGGGATTCGATCTATCGTGCGATTGCGCGTTGTCGTTACGCGGTTTTCGGCCGGTGGAAACCGCAACCGTTGCCTCGCAAGGAATGGGCGGAGCGTTTTTTGCCGTAGCAGGAAAATCAGCGTTTTTTTGCCGGCTTCTTTTTGGCCATGGGCACGACGATGACGGGGCAGGGCGCTTTTTGAATGACAACGTGTGCGGTGCTGCCGACGAGAAGATCGTAGAACGCGGTGTGCCCATGCGAACCGAGAATGATATAGTCGGCCCCCACAGTGCCCGCCTGCTCAATGATATTGGTCGCGGCTTGTCCGTTGACCAGCAGGGTATCGGCGACGAGGCCCTTGGATGTGAGCAATTTCTTGAGATGCTCGAGTTGACGAACGGCGGCTTTTTCGTTGAGGGCGAGGGTTTCCTGCAGGACCTCTATGCCGATGCCGTAATCGGTAGTGATCAGCGGTGGCTGAAGACTGTGCATGAGCAAGACATGTGCTCCCAAGGGCGAAGCCAGATTGACGGTCGCCCGCACAACTTCGCGGGTGGCTTGGGAAAAATCGACTGGGGTTAGGATCGTTTTCATGGATCCAACCTATCACAAAACTCCGCGCTCCGCGTATTTTATTTTATGGCGACAACAGCTTTGCTCAAAAGAAGGTAATCAGCCGTAATAAAAACACTTAAAATCCCGCGTTTACGTCGTGCTGATGGCCGGGTTCGAGCGTGATCAGGCCGACGGCGGTGCACTCCGTTTGATCATTTTTATAGAGTTTGGCTTTGACCGGGGTGGTAGCGTCGGCGGTTTCCCAGCGCCATTTTCCAATAGATACAAATTGGAGCGGAATGCCTTTATCCCAGCTCAGGCCGGGGCCTTCGCCACGGATGAAAAGTTTATTACCGATGCCGATGTAAGCGGTGGCGATGAGCCGGGTGAAGCCGTCGGAGGAAATTGCGCTTTCAGCCTCGGGGCTTTCCACCGAAAGCCCCAAGTCGGGACCTGGATCGACGACGGACTTTGGCTGACGAATGGGTGGCTTAAGAGGGGCGGAGACCGGCACTTCGTCGAGCGAAGGCTCGGCCGGAGCGGAAAGGGTTTCTTCGGTCGCGACAGCTGGGGCTGTGGCAGGGGCAGGTGAAGACTCTTCGGGTGAGGTCGGAGTAGCTTCTAGCGCGGCAGTTGGCGGTAGCGGTTCAGGGACGGGAGATGCTTTTACGGCGGTGGTTTCGTCTGCGGCAGGAGCCTCCTCATGGGCCGGCTTGGTGCGTTTGCGACGGGATGTGTCTGCGGCGGGAGAGTGTTCGGGAGCTTGAGCGACGGCCCGGGTGACGGCGGCGATGAGGTGCAGTTCGAAATCGGCCAGTGCTTGGGTTTTGGCTTCGAGAAAAGCAGCAGTAGCGGATTCGGTGAGTTGCTTGCCGGCTTTTGAGGAGGCTTTTTCTACCAGCAGGGGCAACTGGGCGAGGGCTTCATTTGCCGTCGTGAGGTGCACGCGTGTGGCGGCTTCAAGTTTGGTGAGATCGGCGACGGTTTGTGCGATGCGATCGGCGGCCGCGTCGATGCGTGGCCCTTCGTCCTTGGCGGAAGCGGTCATCTTGGCTGTGTCCGCAAGCTGCTTTTGAAGACCTTTGATGTGCTCCTGAAGTTGGGCCGGGAGTTGTTCGATGAGTTTGAGATTGGCGGAGGAAGCTTCGGCGATGCCATGAAGGCTGGCGGCGGCGATGCTGAGTTGTTCGGCCGATTCGGAAGTGGTGCGGGCGAGGGCGGAGATCTGGTTCTGTCGCTCGGTGAGTTCGGCGTCCTGGCGTTTGGTATAGTTGACGATAAAGGGAATGGAGCAGAGCACTGCACCCAAAACCACGCATATGGTGATGGCCAGAAGCGGCCAGGGACCGATGGGGGTCTCGCAGGTTCGGCCGATAAAAACGGCGGTGGCGATGAGAACGCCGTCGCCGATGAGAAAGGGAAGGCAAGGCAACTTCGGAGCTTCTTCAGGGAGGTTCATAGGGTGAGCACCGCGACGGGGCGTTTCTGTCCTGCGCGGTGCGGTTTCTCAAGACGGAAGATGCGGATGGCGGCTGGTTGAAGGTGATTTTTTCGTTTCGTCCGGCGCGCTTTAGGCTACCTTGGGTGCACGGAAAATGGATTTCGCACACTTCATCCGAATAGAGAGGGAGGTGGACGGGAGCACGCTGCACTATGTGGTTCATACGCATGAGCCGAAGTTTTCCGTCGAACTCGCTCCGGATGGCGACGCCCCCGATCATATCGGCAAGGGTATCATCAAGGCATTGCGCCTTCCGAATTCCTGGACGGGCAACTACGCGCAGTGCGGTAAACTGGTCGCGGCTGCGCAGGAATTTTTTCGACAGTCGTTCGCCGAGCCTGCGTCAAAAGAAGAAACGCGCAGGTTTCAAGTGTGAGGGAACGCCTTCGTGATAGCGGCAAGCAGACGCGCCCATTCGACCGGGTTTAGATCGTCCTTGCGGCCGGGAGCGATCTGACGGTGGTCGGTCATCCAAGCGACAGACCAGCTGCGGCGAGCCCAGCGTGCGGAGAGCCAGTCGATGGCTGAAGCGAGCTGGGCTTCAGTGAGCGGCGCCGCGTAGGTGTCTCCGGCAAACGATACTCCTGATAAAAAATAATTACAGCGTGTGCGTCCTTGGAAAATCGATTCGCCGGCATGCCAGGCGATGTGTTCGTCGGCGACCAGGCGGGCGCGGGTGCCATCGGATGCGATGAGCACATGATAGCTCACTTTGTTTTCTGCGCTGAGCATGTGCGCGATCGTCTCTCCGAAGGGCATCACACTATGATGGAAACATACGCCCAGCTGTTCGTGAGCGAAAGCGGCGGTGAAGTTCGGCGAAGGATGCGAGACTTCGGGGAAGGGCATGGTTGCGCGGGGTCGGGAGGCCACGGTCATAGCTTTTGCCAGGCGCCCTCGATCAAGGAGATGATCATGCCTATCCGGATTGCACCTTCCAGAGTGAGAATGACGAGGATCCATTTTAAGGTGGAATTTCGGCGCAGAGAATAACCGAGCAAGGAGACGCCGAGCATGCATATGACTTGGATGCGGCCCGATTCGGGAATGAGCATGAGAACCATCCAAATCCAATAGGCAAAAATACCCGTGCTCCAGGTAAACGCGATGGCTTCCCTTGGTCCCTTGGAGCGGGGATCGACGCCCTTTTCGATCTGTTTGATGCCAAGATGACGTTCGGCGATGAACAGCTGCCAAGCCTCAAAGACAATCCACAGGGGTGAGAAATAAAGCAGAATGTCCATGATGCCGTGGGTTGGGGGATTATCAACCGGCAGGCAGGCGGGCCAATGCTGAAAATATGCGTGGAAGCCCGCGGCTTCCGCGATTGCGTAAAAGCATGGCCGCCCTATGGTGCCGAAGACATGAACCTCATCGTCGGCTGCACGCTCGCTTATGACGTGCTAACGCCAACCGCGAATTTCACTTTTAACATTCTCGCCAACCGCGACCCGCATCAGCACTTGGGCGAGGAAACGATCAGTGTTTTCCCGGAAGTGGCGCTCGAACGCACGGCGACGTCGAAGGGCAACCGGGTGTTTCGGGCGGAGGCGCTGGCGGGATCTTTCCGGGTCGAATATCGGGCGACAGTCGAGGTGTCGCGTCCGACGGCTCCGGTTGAGGTCAAGGCCGACAACCCAGGTCGTCTTCCGCTGGCCACACTCACTTATATCCTCCCAAGCCGTTACTGTGAGGGCGACCGCTTCACGCAAATTGCGTGGGATTTGTTCGGTAAAATTCCCAATCGTGCCGAGCAAGTGCGTGAGATCTGCCGCTGGGTGGACGCGACCCTCGCCTACACTCCGGGTGCGACGGATTCGCGCACTTCGGCGTGGGATGTGTGGCAGTTGAAAAAAGGTGTGTGCCGCGATTATGCGCATCTTTCCATCGCGTTGTGCCGGGCGCTTTCGATTCCGGCGCGGTATGTCGGCGGCTATGCGGTCGGGCTTGAACCGATGGATTTTCACGCCTGCTTCGAGGCTTATCTGGGCGGGCAGTGGTATCTCTTTGATCCGAGCGATGGTATTGCGCCCGACCATATCGTGGTCATCGCGCGTGGACGTGACGCGGCCAATTGCGCCCTTACGACGATTTTTGGCCGCGTGAATGCGGGGCCGGTAAAGGTTGAATGTTCACTGGTTTCCTCGACTCCGGCTGAATCGACGGAGTCACCGCCGATTCAGGCTGTTGGCTAAAGGGGCAAATTTTCCTGCACCGGCCTGACGCTGGATGTTTATTTTTTGTCCGGAATGAGCCGGGAAACACGATCGGGGAGCAGCACATAAATCGCTCCGTCCGGACCTGTGAGAACGTCGCGGATACGGCCGATGTTTTTGAAGATAATTTCCTGATGAATGACCTTGTCGTTCTTGATTTCAACGCGTCTCAGTTCTTGTGCCTTCAGCGAAGCGACGAACAGGTTTCCTTTCCACATGGGAAACAGACCGCCGGTGTAAAAGCTGGCGCCTGACACGGCGATGGACGGCGTCCATTGTTCCACGGGTGGCTCCATGCCTTCCTTGCTGGTCACGGCGGCCACGCGTTGGCCGCTGGCGTCGGTATACATGAGAGGCAGGCCGCTGTAATCGATGCCGTAGGTGACGACGGGCCAGCCGTAGTTGAGGCCTTTGCGGATGAGATTGATTTCATCTCCGCCGCGCGGGCCGTGTTCGGTTTCCCAGAGCTCGCCGTTGGTGCGGTCAAAACAGAGACCTTGGGGGTTGCGATGGCCGTAGCTCCAAATGGATGGGGCGGCGCCCGGCGTGTTGACGAAAGGATTGTCGGTCGGGACACGACCGTCGTCGTGCAGGCGATGGATTTTGCCGTTGGGAACACCGAGCTTTTGGGCATCTTCCTTGGGGCCGCGATCACCGATGGAAAAGAAAATGTAGCCTTTGTCGTCGAAGGCGATGCGTCCGCCGAACTGCACACCGCCGCCCGGGCGATAGGTTTTGAGCGGGGCCTTGAAGATGGTCTCTTGGCCGACAAAGGCGCCGTCGCGCAGGTGTCCGCGCACGATGGCGGTCATGGAGAGATTTTTGCCTTCGGCGCTTTTTTCGGGATCGGCGTAAGCGAGGTAAATCCAGCCATTGTGAATATAATCCGGATGAGGAACGACGTCGAAGAGCCCGGCTTGGCCGCTGTTTTCCACGGCAGGAATGCCGGTGACGGGCTGTTCGACCAGCTTGCCTTTTTCAATCAGGCGAAGGTTGCCGCGCTTTTCGGTAACAAGTGCGCGCCCGTCGGGCAGGAACGACATCGCCCAGGGCTCATTCAGGCCGGAGACAAAAGTCTCAAGGCGGTAGGCGTAGAGTTCGCTTTGGGCGGCAAGGTTCTCGACCGGCTTCGGAAACGAGGTGTGGCCGCGTTCGTAGGAGGCGCTTTCCTCATGAATATAAACGACCATCGCGCGCACTTCTGCATCGGAGAGCACGGCTGACCAAGCGGGCATGCCGGCCTGAGGATAGCCATCGCGAATACTTCGTGCGAGGCTGGCATCATCACCACCGTGTTTCCACTTGCCGATGACAAGAGAGGGGCCGGCGCCACCTTGGAAGTTTGCCCCGTGGCAATTCGAGCAGATTTCAGCGTAGATTTTTTTGACGTCACGCGTCTCTCCGAAAACTTGGAGAGTTGTGAGAAGACCGAAGATCAACAGGGCGGATAAACGGAAGGGGGGCATACCGTGGTGACTGTGCGCAGAGTGTCGTTGGGTGCAAGTGGTTGCCTTAAAAGGCCCGGTTCATCTGGTTTTATGTGGGATGGACCAGCGTTGACCACAGAGCGCGTGCCCGTCCAAGCTTCGTGCCGGTTTTGCCCCTGTGGTGGAATGGTAGACACTGGAGACTTAAAATCTCCTGTTCGTAAGGACGTGCCGGTTCGAGTCCGGCCGGGGGCACCACTTCAAAAGTAGTGAGCACGCGTAATATGGTCCGATGTACTTATTTTTACGCCATCATGTCTTTTTGAAAGGAGGTCTTCTTGTGTTTATGCGGGTGCAAAAAAGCCGTCCGCTATTAACGGACGGCTTGAGAGTTTTAAAACTCGGGGCCGGCTTATTGCTGGTAGGTAAGCGTGCGCTGTCCGGAAACGCTGAATACCGTGATGGCGATACCCTGGGTGTAGCTTACAGGGTAAGCTTCGTTCGCGACCGTGTTAAGGGCCTTGATGTAGAACGACGAACCGACCAGCGAGGTGATCGCGGCCGTCGACGTGCCGTTCTCGAGGAAGTATTGGTCCGCACCGGCACCAATCTGACGCATGTTGTTCAAGACGGCCTTGTCCTGCGAGGCCTGACGCACTTTCTGGAACGCGGGGATGGCCATGGCGGCCAACAGGCCGATGATCACCACCACGATCATGATTTCAACGAGCGTGAAGCCCTTGGTTGATCCGATCTGTTTCATAAGATTTACGCCTTATTTTACTACTGAATATGTATGCATGGCTCAAACGTGAGCAGTAAGGTGATAATGTAAAAAAAATATGATAATACAAATAATGATTTTATAATCCTTATCTGGAATGAGTTCTGGCAATTTTATTCATATAAGTAGACTGGTTTATATAATGATGCTTGGCGCTTGGTATCTGCCTTATCGTCGACCTTGCATGGCTGAAACGGGCGGGTTTTGCTGGCGTTGTGAAAATTGGTTTTTTGGGCGGAAGTTTTGATCCTGTGCACTTTGGTCATTTGATGGCTGCACAGGATGCCTTGGAGTATGGCGATTTGAGACGTTTGTTTTTTGTGCCTGCCGCCCAAGCTCCGTTGAAGCCCGGTAAAGTGCAGGCATCGGGGGAGCAACGACTCGCCATGTTGGAATGCGCATTTGGAAATGATGCACGGTTTGGAATCACCGACTATGAGCTAAAGCGGGGGGGGGTGAGTTATACGATCGATACGGTCAGGTATTTTCAAACTAGGTTTCCCGATGATGAGCTTTATTGGGTGATAGGCGAAGATCAGTTGCCGGCTTTGCACGAATGGAAGGAAATCGAGAGCCTTGTGCGGCTGGTGGAGTTTATCGTGTTGTCGCGACCAGGGCATGAAAATGCGAAGCCGGTGAATATCCCCGGGTTGCGAATGGGTCGTTGTAACGGGCATTTGTTGGAACTCAGTTCCACCGAAATACGACGAAGGGTGCGTGAAGGCAGCCCCATTGATTATTTTATGCCGCATAAGACGGTTGAGTATGTGCGGGAAAACGGCCTCTATCGTTGAGCATGCCCACAAAGTCATCCAGCGATACCACGCTTTCTCTGCTCAAACAGATAGTCCTTGCTCTTGAAGAAAAGAAAGCAGGCGACCTGCGGGTGCTCCATGTAGGTGCAAAATCTTCGATCACAGACTATCTTGTGCTGGCCACCGGTACTTCCGAGCCGCATTTACGCGCTTTGCGGGTCGAACTGGAAAAGGTGTTGGATGCAGTTAAAGCGCCGATAGCTGGAATGGACGCAGGGACTTATGGCAGTGGCTGGACCGTGGTGGATGCCTATCAGGTCATGATGCATCTTTTTACTCCTGAGCAGCGCGACAACTATGCGTTGGAAAAACTGTGGAAAGATGCAGAGGATTTGGATCTGAAAAAACTCCTTGCCGAACCCAAGCCTCTTCTCAAATCAGCCAAGATTCCTTCCAAAAAGAAAAAGATCGCGACGCCCGACGGCATCACCAAGATCAAGAAACCTTCGGTAAAGAAGGCTAAAGCCCGCTAATGTGATCAGCTGGTGCTTTATAATTCTGTTACAAACTTACCCCTTGCATCAGACAAACGCACCTATTCTTATGCAATCACTGCTCACGTTTGAGCCATGCATACATATTCAGTAATAAAATAAGGTATAAATCTTATGAAACAGATCAAATCAACCAAGGGCTTCACGCTCGTTGAAATCATGATCGTGGTGGTGATCATCGGCCTGTTGGCCGCCATGGCCATCCCCGCGTTCCAGAAAGTGCGTCAGGCCTCGCAGGACAAGGCCGTCTTGAACAACATGCGTCAGATTGGTGCCGGTGCGGACCAATACTTCCTCGAGAACGGCACGTCGACGGCCGCGATCACCTCGCTGGTCGGTTCGTCGTTCTACATCAAGGCCCTTAACACGGTCGCGAACGAAGCTTACCCTGTAAGCTACACCCAGGGTATCGCCATCACGGTATTCAGCGTCGCCGGACAGCGCACGCTTACCTACCAGCAATAAGCCGGTCCCGAGTTTTAAAACTCTCAAGCCGTCCGTTAATAGCGGACGGCTTTTTTGCGCAAAAACAAGAATCTGGAGCCGTTGGATTCCATTCGGACTTATCTGGAATAGGTTTAATCGGGCTGGATTTTATATCCCGCTAACTACTGATTATTAATTTTTTACAATAAAATTACCGCGTTGAATGTTGATCCTTGGCGAATCCCCGCATGCAGTGAATGCACTGCTCACATTTGAGCCATGCATACATATATCAGTAGTAAAATAAGGCATAAATCTTATGAAACAGATCGGATCAACCAAGGGCTTCACGCTCGTTGAAATCATGATCGTGGTGGTGATCATCGGCCTGTTGGCCGCCATGGCCATCCCCGCGTTCCAGAAAGTGCGTCAGGCCTCGCAGGACAAGGCCGTCTTGAACAACATGCGTCAGATTGGTGCCGGTGCGGACCAATACTTCCTCGAGAACGGCACGTCGACGGCCGCCCTGACCTCGCTGGTCGGTTCGTCGTTCTACATCAAGGCTCTTAACACGGTCGCGAACGAAGCCTATCCTGATACCTACACTCAGGGCATCGCCATCACGGTATTCAGCGTCGCCGGACAGCGCACGCTTACCTACCAGCAATAAGAGGTTTCACGCGTTTAACGTTTGATCACCACAGCCGCCCGCATAACTTGCGGGCGGCTTTTATTATGTTCCGTCGCCTTCTTCTACTGGGTTTACTAGCGCTTTTTTCGCTGGTTTTTGGAGTTTTTACATTCACGCCCGTCCATGCGGTCATCTTGGTGCGGTTTTATGGCTACTGGGTCATTTTGGCGGCGTTTATCCTCTTTGGTTGGTATTGTATCAGAAGCCTGCGCGATGTCCGTTTCTCGTTCTCGATGTTGCGAGAGTGGTGGCCGGCAATGGCGTTTATTTTGGCAGCTACGGCTTTTTTGCACCTGCACGAAAAACATGAATTTAAGATCGTCGCTGATGAAGTGTTGCTGAGCTCCACTGCGATGGAGATGCACTTCGAGCGTCAGGCGGCGGTGGTGCTGCGCGGTTATGAATATGCAGGAAATTTCATACCCATGCAGGTTTTCGTGGATAAACGTCCCCTGTTTTTCCCTCTGCTGATTTCGTTGATGCACGACTTCACCGGCTACCGGGTAGGGAACGTCTTTGTGCTAAACGCGCTCATTTCTCTGGTTCTGAACACGGTTCTTTTTCTGTTGGGGCGGCGATTGGGAGGACCTTGGGCGGGAGTGGCGGCCGTGCTGCTTTTATGTGGCATCCCGTTGGTCGCCCAAAATGCCACCGGTGGTGGCTTCGAACTCCTAAACATCACGATGATGATGGTGACATTTTGGTTGGGACTGCGATATGCAGATCGGCCGGAGGATGGCGACCGGCTGAGCGCATTTGCACTATCAAGTGTGTTGCTCGCCGAGACGCGGTATGAATCCGTATTGTTTGTGATCCCGGTGGCGGCCTCGATTCTTTATCTTTGGTGGCGCGAGCGGCGGATCAATCTTCCATGGGCATTGTATGTGGTTCCGCCGCTGCTGATATTATATTTGCTGCAGCACAAGGTATTCGATCTGTCCGAAACCAGCTGGCAGATGAGTGATGTCGCAGGAGCTACGACCCCTTTTGCGCTGCATTATTTTTATGACAATGTCGGGCATGCCCTGAACTTTTTCTTAAGCTTTGATGGGACTCAGCCTAGTTCGTGGCTGTTGCTGGTGCTTGGACTTCCAGCAGTGGGCTTTTTTGCCTTGGTGCTCTACAAGGAGCATCATGCGATTTTCAGCCGGCAGCCGGCGACCGGAGTTTTTTGTATATTTATACTAACGCTCGTTGTGCACACCGGCATTATGCTGTGCTATTTCTGGGGTCATTGGGACGATCCGATCATCCGTCGATTGAGCCTTCCCACCCAGATATTGCTGATCCTGGCGACCATCATGGTGCTGCCAAAACTTGTCGGGCACAGATTGAGATGGCGGGTGCTGACGGGGGTGGCCGGGCTTTATATTTTAAGCTTCACCATGCCGGCATCGGCGATGCACCGGTTCACGCAGGAAAACTTTGCCGCCCGCACCACCAATTGGGTGGCGGGGTATATCCGAGGACTTGGAGATAAAACAGCGTTGGCGATCGACAATAATTCCGGCCTTCAGTGGTTCCTTTACCGAAAATCTTGCGTCAATCCCGCCTTGCTGGCCGCACGCACGGAAGAGTTTTTGTTTCATTTTAAACTTCATAGTTTTGATGAAGTTCTCGTGGTGCAGCGCGCGGGGTTAAACTTGAAGACGGGTGAGCGTTACGTGTCCTCCTCTGATGATTTGGGGCCTGGAGTAAAACTTCAATTGATTGAAGAAAAACCCATGTCTCCCATCTATCTTATGCGGATTAGCCGCGTGGTTTCTGTGGATGAACCCGTTTTCAAGGCCTGGGCGGCGGCGCGTCGCGAGCAAGACAAGAAGGCGTTTGAGGCAAAATCAAGCGCGTCAGCAAAGTCTGCTCCGGCTGTGCCCACGATGGATCTGGCGGATCCCGACAACTTGGTTCTGTGGCTGCGCAATCTGCCCTGATTGCGATCAGGGTTTTTGCGGATTTAATGCGTGCTCCATCATATCCGCCAAGGAGGTGATGGAGCCATCCACCGATGTGTGGACTTCTTCCGCAGTCAGGCGGTAAACGAGTATGCTATAGCCAATCATCGCGTCAGGCCGGCGAAGACGAAGGTAAGAGGTAAGACGGGCGAAACGCAGGCGATCCAAAGCCCATAGCGGATGCGAATCACCCTCTCCGAACTCGGCAATTGTGGTGGAGCGTTTCCCCTCAGCGATTTCTCTGCGAAGACGTTTTAACATCGTCTGGTAAGTATACTCGCGTTCTCCGGTCCAGTCACCTCGCCAAGGGCTGTAGGCATCCTGAATCAAAGTCGCACTGATGCAATAAAGCCCGGGCTTGAGCTCGAACCAATGGCGCGGCTGGTAGTGATAATAATAGGGGGAAAGCGGGGCTGCTTTGATACCTTCGTAACGCGGGCTTCCCATGCCGAAATAAGCGAGATAAACCGGTTCTTCAGGCTTTCGATTGGTGTCCAGCCAAGTTTTCAAGCCGGGCAGGTCCTGTCCCCAGTCCAATGAACTGTCGATCAGATGATGATAACCTTGGGAAGAGCCTCCGGAGAGAAGATTGAAATAGGCCAAGTAATTGGGATAAGTGCTAAATGCAGTTGCGGCTGCGAGGACTGCAATCATGGTGGCACCCCATTTCTGCATTCTGGTGACCGCAGGCCGGACAAGTAGCCCGCAAAGAATAAAAAGAGGAGGGTAGACGGGCAGAATATGTCGATGACCGATGTTAAGATGGCTGGTCAGTGAAAAAGCCCAATAGACGCCGGACAGCGCTAGCAGCGGGGCCACGAAGCGAAGGCCTGCGAAAATGCGGGCGCCGGATTTCCCACGCCAATGCACCAAGGCTGTGCCCAGAGCGAGAATCGTTGCCAGAAGTTCAGCGGGAGGTGTCTTGGCGAAAAATGTGTAGGGGAAAAACAAAAACCAACCGGTGTTACTGTAAGCGCCGTTGAGGAAGCCGCTGCGCTCCTGAGCCGCGTAAAGCACATACGAAAACCCCTGAAGGTAGGCGTCGGGTAGCAAGTGCCACGTCCGGGCGGTGCCGACGACCGCTTTCCAGAATCCATGCGTCGGCATCACTATCTGCCACGGCATGTAATACTGGGTGATGGATGGCTGGCCTGATCCGGCCGCGTCAAAACGGAATCCAAAGGCCATCCAAATGAAGAGCCACGCTATCGCGATATGAACAGCAGTGGAGGCGAGGATGCAGCCGGTGCGAGCCAGCCGTGTTTCCGCCTGATAAATGTGGCGGCCGCAGGTGATGATGAGCGGGGCGGACTCCACGAGCCTCCAGGCAATGAGCAGCGCATAGGCCGGAATAAGCAGCAGGAAGGAAAACTTGGCCACGGCGGCGAGTCCGGTGACGACGCAGCTCAGGCCGAAACTCATCATGCCCGGTCGTTCAAGGTGCCTCCAGTAAGCTCCGACGGCTGCGAGGAGAAAAAAAGTCACCGTCATGTCGGAAGTGACGAGCGGGCCATGCGCCAGCGTAGTGGCGGAAAATGCATACAACGCAAGAGACAGCAATCCTCCGGCATTCCCCCACAATCGTCGCGACCATACAAATACAAGAAATCCGGTAGCGACACTCCAGAACATCATCATGGCGCGGGCGGTCGCCAGCATGAAATCCGTGTTATTGCCTGATTCGAAAAAAAACGCGCTGCTGATCAACCAGACATTCGAGGTCGACCACCAGGCCGGATGATCCGCCGGTTCCAGTCGGGGTTGTTGAAGCAGGAGGGGGATGCCGGCCCAGCGTTGGGGCAGATTTCCGTTTTCAGGCTGCAGGCGGTAGTCGTTTAAGCGCCAGTATGAATAGCCACCCGCCAGATGGGCGGTTTCATCAGCGGTCACGCTTTTTTCAAGCACTGCGCCGACGCCCAGCCAGCAATGCAGAGCCAACAGCGTGGCGACGCAGAGGGTCACAAGGGTGGAACGGCGCGGGAAAGACATGCGGCGAGACGACAAAAACGTGGACAGAGCTTCGTCTTGCTTTGACGCTCGTCAATCCACGAACCGGCCTCATGAACTCAGAAGAATACGCCAATCTGGAACGGGTTGAACCCAAGCACTGGTATTACTCCGGCAAACGAGAGCTGGTGCGCCGTTGGATCAGCTTGGTGCGGCTGCCGAAGAATGACGATCTTTTGCTCGATTGCGGCGCGGGCACGGGGCTTTTCGCAAAGGAGATGGAGGCCTTCTGTCGTGTGATGGTGCTTGATGATCATGAGGAGGCGTTGCGTCTGCTGCACACGCGTTTTAGGCCGGACCAAATTTTAAGCTTGGCCGGAGACCGTGTGCCGCTGCCCGACGGTTCACTGGAATATGTGACCGCTCTGGATGTGTTGGAGCATGTGCCTGACGACGCGGCGGTGGTGCGGGGATTTCATCGTCTTCTTAAACCCGGCGGACTTGCGGTGGTCACAGTGCCGGCCGGCATGGCGCTGTGGAGCGACTGGGACGAGGCATTGCATCATTACCGGCGTTATCATCGTTCGCAGCTCAAGGCGCTTTTCACTGAGAAACACTGGGAGATCGTTCAAGTGAATTACACGAATGTTCTCGTGTATCCTGCCGTATGGCTCGTCCGCAAGTGGCGCCGCCTAGCTCCCGCTCGTGAAGGCCACGGGCGTTCGGAGGACAAGATGCCCTCTCCGGGGATCAATACTTTGTTACGCCGGCTTTTTGTCGGGCTTGCCATGTGGCGGGTGCCGTTTCCGTTTGGTGTGAGCCTGGTGCTGGTGGCGCGGCGTCGCTAGGGCGAGGAGGGAGCGGGACCTGCGTTGGTATGTTGCTCGGGTGGCAATTCAAGACCGTTGAATGGAATAATGCGCGCAGAAGCCATGCGATGTCCGTTTTTATCAAACAGCTTGGCCTCAAGCACGTTTGGAGGAGGGAGGGTAGGTGGAGGCGGAAATGTCAGGGTGATCCTGGCGATCTGATCATTTGGCCACGGCCAGCCGGCCACCCGGGTGGGACCTGAAGGCGTGCCATCAAGATTAAGAGGGGTTATTGCGACGTTGGTTTGCGAGGCGTCGAGGGTGAGTTTTCGCCATGGCATGCCTACACAAACCCACACTTCCACGCGGGCAACTTCGCCTTGATGCGGAGCCATCGTGAGGTTCAGTTCGATTTTGTTTTCACCTTTTTCGGTAATGCAGGCGAGGGTGGCGGTGGAAAGTGGCGCGATCGAGCGGCCGTTGCGCACCCAAAGGGAATCTCCCTCGATGGCAAAAGACCGATGAAAGGACGCCCGCATGTAGTCCATCAGCGGACCTTGGGGGTGAAAGCCAGCCTGCATGAGGTCCGCGAGAATATTGTGCTGAACGATAAAAACCGGCCTGGATGCCGATTCCAGATGCTTGATCATGGCCTGTTGCTGTTCGTCGGTGAGGAGCGAAAACCAATGGGTGGCATTGGCGAGGGTGGGGGTATCCACGCCCGTCCAGAGATTAAAGCTATAAGCCCCGGGTAAACTTAGAAGCATGTCCCCATGCACCCTGACATTTTCCGCCAACACCCGCAGTGATGAGCTGTAGTTGGCCGGCATGTAGATGCGTTCTGCTCCGGGTTGCTCAAGTGGTTCGCCTCCGTCTCGGGCGAAGTGCGACAAGCGGACAAAGTTTCGTGTAAGAGACGCTGTGAGAATGAGCAGACCGGTCCACGCGGCGATGCGGGCCCAAACCCCGACTTTTCCTGGCAGCGATGCTGAGGCAACGTTGACCGCCTCCTCGAAACCCAGCGCCATCAGGGGAACCCAGAGAAATGTGCCCCAGTTCAATTGGCTGCCCGCCACCGGAAAAGCGTGCAGGCTTTGAAAAACCAATAGAATGCCCAGCCATGCCCTTGCTTGGCAGGCCGAGTTGCTCGCCTGATCTTTGCGATCAAGCGGCCAGACAAAAAGGCCGGCCAATGGAAGGCCATAGCTAAGCCCCATGATGCCTTGGCTTATCTCCAGTGCCTGCAATGAGACGAAGATATAGGCGATGGTCGCCGTGATTCTGATCCAAGCGATGCATTGGTTGAGGCGGACATCATCAGGACGTCGGCGTGCGAATGACAAAAGCGCTACGACACCGAGGGCCACCCAGATTGCGCCGGGACGCCATCGAGGGGCAAAGGCGTAGATCCCCGGATGTTTAAGGGGTGCGATTATCACGCCTTGCCAAAGTTCGGCCAGACTGGTGTCGCGAGGCAGCATCAGCACTATAACCAGTGCGGTGATGGCGATTCCGGTGCCAACGAACCAGCCCCATATACGTGTTCCTGCGGGCTTGATCTGCGCCGCCGGTGCGGAAGCAATCACAACCCCGACAGTGGCGAGTCCGGCCAAGAGCGCGAAGATCTGCACCCATGTATCGCCCAATAATTTTAGCATTAAGACTACGGGCAGCACGAGCCCAAGTGCGCCAAGAAGCAGCACGCGGTGCTTTGCCCGGTCCGGCGGTAGGCTGAGCACAAACCAAAAACCAGCGCTCAAAATCAAAAAGACCCCCACGTTTATTTTGGTCAACGCGAGCAGTGTCCCCACGATTGCCACGCTGATGGCGAAACCTTTGAGCCGGCCGGTTTGCAGCATTTCCCACCCTAACCAGGCAATGGCGGCGACCATCAGAGTGATAGTACTGCCCGGATGGATGGGCTCCCGGACCATGATCCATAAAAACATGAATCCCTCCGCGGCCACAAAAAGGGTCAGCGGCCAGGAGCCACGGGCACGCCTCACAAGCAATGCGCAGAAAAAAGCAGTGCCGGTCCAGTTGAACAACGTGATCAATCGGCCGTTGGTATTCGTCCACGCAAATCCGAGCAGGTGATGCAACGTGTCGTAAATCAGATAGAAAGCCGGTCCGTATTGGGAAAATACCTGATTGTAGAGAGAGCCATGCAGGGAGAAATCACGCAGCGAGATGAGGACGTAACCCTCGTCATCGTAGAGCATGAAGGAGCTGAACAACAAAAGATGTCCGGCCCGGATGAGCACCCCGGCGAGCAGGACGCAGCACAGGAAAGGGAAGATTTTTTTAATCAAAGCCGATCTTACTTTTAACGATGTAGTGAGGGCGGCGTTTCACCTCGTCGTAAATGCGCCCGAGATATTCGCCGAGCACGCCGATACCGATGAGCTGAACTCCGCCCAAAAAGAGCACGAGGGTTACCAGGGTGGTGAAACCCGTCTGGGCGATTTCCACGCCCAGAATGCGTCTCACTATAAAAAATGCGCCGATGGCAAACCCGAGTCCGGCGATCAAGATGCCCGCATATGTGAGCGCCCTCAGAGGCAGGTGCGAGAAACTGAAAATACCGTCGAGTGCATAACGCACGAGCTTGCGAAGGGTGACCGCTGGCGTGCCTGCGGCCCGTTCCTGCCGGTCATAGAAAATCTCCGCTTGGGTGAACCCCACCCAGGCGCGAAGACCGGGAAAAAAACGATTTTTCTCGGAGAGTTGGTTGAAAGCTTCCACCGCTTGACGTCCGAGGAGACCGAAGGTCCCGGTGTTGGCTTCGATCGGGAAGTCGATGAGACGGCCGAATGTTTTATGGAAAAGCTCAAATCCTGCGCGCCGCAGACCGACTTCCTTGCGTGAGCGTCGCACGGCCAGCACGACCTCGGCGCCATTTTGCCAGGCGGCGACGAGTTGAGGGATCAGCTCGGGTGGATCCTGTAAATCAGCATCCATTGTGATCACCGCATCGGCCTGACCGACGTGGGCAAGGCCGGCCGTAAGGGCGGCTTGGTGTCCAAAATTGCGCGAGAAATCCAGCAGCTTGAAGCGGGTGTCCCGACCGGCTTGCACGGCGACGAGTTCGCGTGTCCGGTCCCGGCTGCCGTCGTTTATAAAAACAATCGTCCAGTCCAAGTGGGACGAGGCATCCAACATGGTCTCCAGTCGCCGGAAAAGCTCGGGCAGCACGGGGACTTCATTGAAGACCGGAATGACAACAGCGATGGTTGGCTTGGGATTCAAAGCTTTGGTGGAATGGTTTGGCTTGCGGGGGATAAATCAACTTTTTCGTGATGCGATGTGCTGGAGGGAGGCCAGAAGTATAAAATCCATGGTCCGGCTTTGCTGGAAATTGCGTCCACCGGTTGGAGACTCAAGGCGATGCCCCAATCTACATCCTGTCCCAAGAGGGCGGTAACGGTCCAGTCCGGTGGCAGTTGCGCGCGCGCTTGATCATAAGTTATGGGATGTCCCGTGACAAAACGCACATACATGCCGTCTTCCGCATGATAAAAATGCCCGTCTGAATAGAAGGTGATCAGTGGATTCCACGGAAACCAGATGCGTCCGCGGAGTTGATCCGCGAATACTGTGGCTTGGGTCAGTTGCATGGTGATGGGACGAAACGGACGAAGTGGCGAGAGGGCGATACGGGTGCCTAGGCAGGCCAAGACCAGCAACGACAACACTGCGAGTGCTTTTCGGGAATCCCATCGTGTGCGACTGATTTCCACCAAACTGGCCAGAATCAACGGGGGTAGCAGGTAATGCAGGCCCTGCAGTGAATTGAGCGTGCCACCCAGCGTCATGAATCCGGCGATACCTGCAGGCAACACGCATAACCATGAAATGGCCGGCAGTAGCAATGAAGCTTCCGCTCGCCACACACGCCGGCCTGCCCAAATAAGCAGAATCGCTGGTAGAACTATATGCGTGACGAGAAGCGGCCACGGATCGGTGATGCGTCGCAGGACTTCGTTGGTGCGTGGAAGATGCGAGGGGATTTCAATGAGGTTGAACCACACTCCTTCCGGTCCAAACCAAGCCAGCGTAAGTGCCAGCAAGCCGGCCAGCACTGCGCCTGCCCGCACGGAGTGAACAAAGGCGACGCGCGGGCTGAACTTCCAGCCCAGCCACAAGCACTGGGCCAGAATAAGTCCCACGGACGTCTGCTTGCACATGACCGCTCCCGCTATGCCAAGAGCCGCCAGCCAACCGCGTGACGCCCCCGGGGCTTTATCGCCGCATCTTATGAGTAGCAGATTAGCCAACAGACCGCAGGCGACGGCATAGTTGTCAGCCTGGATGTATTGAAAGCTGGCCGCCGGCCAGAGGGCAACGCAGGCGGCGAATGCAAGCAGACGTTCGTGCCAGGAAAGCGAGGCGGGCCATGCCACGCAGACGATACCGATTATGCCAGCGGTGAAAAAAAGATTGATCATGCCTCCCGCAAGCAGGGCGTCGACGACGTTTCTTGCGAGTGTGGCCGGCCAAAGAAAAATAACAGGCAGAGGTCCGTAGATCCAGGTTGTGACCGCTCCTTGGGTTTGGGTGGGGTAAACGGGCAGTCCGTGGGCCAAAAGGAAACTCGGTTCCAGGCGGACGTCATTCCAAGTGTGCAGGGGGAAAATGCACCAGCACATCCATAGCCACAGACCGGCGGCGAGCGTCGCCGCGAGGATCGCGCAATACGTGGTCAGGAAATTTCGTAAACCAGTCATCGTGATCTTGGTTTACTCATTCCGATGAAAAACAAAATACACGGCATCGGCTTCGAGGGCACCCCGTCCGGGCAGAAAGGAGACCGCCTTGATCTGGGCGCGCACATCCGAAGTCCAGACGAGCTTGTAGTTCTTCAACCCGTTATTTTCATTCAGGTGCTGATCGTAATATTCGTTGGGCCGAATCACGACCCAGTTTGGTTTAAGCGCAGCGATGATTTCGGCGTAGCTGCGCTGGCCTGAATGCACCAGCGAGGACACCGAGGGTGCGCAGAGTCCGGGGAAGTCCAGCATCTTTAATCCACTGAAATAGCCCATGTAGCCCAGCGATTCCAGGAACACGGTGTCCGCCGGCCCGGCGTTTGTTTTCAACCACTGTCCGATGCGAAGCCTGCCCTGATCTTCGACGATAGTTTGTTGCTGGCGGGCCGTGTATGCACCCATAGCCAGAAGGGACAACGACAGGATGGCTGCGACGGTCAGACCGATGCGACCTGTTGAGCGCACCCATGTAAGGGCATGACGACTGGTGGTCTCAATCACTCCTGCCCAGGCGCAGGCCGCCAGTAAAGTCCACGGGGCGAAATACCAAGGGTATGGCATGATTTGATGCAGGTATACTCCCCCTATGAGCACGGCGAAGGATGCGGCGCGTGCCGGCCGTGGCAAAACCGGGATTAGCCAGAGAAAGGCTGCCCCGCGCGCCAGGAAGCGGCATAGATCCAAGAGATCCCGTGGCCAAGCCGATGCGTAGAAATACGCGGGAGCCGACAGGCCGTCTAACGCCGTAGGCTCGACGAGACAACGCAGTGGAGCCAACGCGATGCGGGCAAACGAGAAACCCTCCGGAGTGAGGCCAGCCTTGGCGAGAATGGTTTGAGGCACTGGGGATCCATAGTAGTGCCACGCTCCAAAAAACCAGGGTGCGTAGAGTAATCCGCCGACCATCGCCGCTTTTAGGAGGCTCGTCCGCCAAGGGCGCTTGTTCGTGCCATCTGAAAAAAGCCAGACCCCTGACATCATCGCGATGATAAGCACACAGGTGTCCGGACGGGTCCACATCAGGCCCGCGTAACCCAAAGCCAGCGGCATCCACCGGGCATCGGATGGACGGTTGAACTCTCTCCAGACGAAGGCCGTGAAAAACACCAACAGGCCGGTCTCCATGCCGTTCGACGAGAAGCCGATAGTTTTCACATCCAGAACGCCGAGAATGAGAATAACCCATATGGCAGTGCCGCTCATGGCATAATCCTGTGCGTATTTGCCCATCAAGAGCATCGCTCCGGCAAGGCCGGCGGCGCCCATTATCCTTAGCACCCACAAAGCACCGCCGGCATCTCCGGTCAGCCAATACCCCAAAGCAGGGACGAGCACACCCAGAGGAGAGGTAAAGGTATGGACGTGCTCCCCTGTCTGGTAGACCAAGCCGTGTCCTTCCACCAAGTTTTGGCTGCTGCGAAAAGTGATGTAATAATCTTCCCAAGCCTGTCGGGCGAAGAGTGAAAAAAGAATAACCGCGGCAAACGCCAGTGCTGCAGCAATCCAGCAATTCATCGACCACCCTTTCTTGGTGCACCGATTGTCGTCCGTGATGTGCTGGGTTGATGAATCGGTCATGTGCATGATGCGAAAAACGTGACGCAAGAGCGGAGCGAGATGAAGTGAATTAAACCTGCGGGCATCGCCTGCGCCATGAATTGCAGGTAATGCTCAAGCGCGTTGCGTCCGGGCTGTATCAACGCACACCTTGGCTTGGTTGATTGGGTTTCCGGTAGTCGCCGCGACTGAAGTATTTTTCCAGCCACACATACATGCAGATGAAAAAATAACGGCTGCCCATTTCCTTGATTTTCAGTTTGGCCTCCCCCGTGCGGCGGTTGCGCCACGTGATGGGCACGACCGTCCAGGTGAAGCCGCGCACGATAGCCTTGAGCGGGAGCTCAACGGTGAGATTGAAGTGAGGTGCGATCAGCGGTCGGCTGCCGTCGATCACGGTTCGACGGTAGGCTTTGAAGGCATTGGTCGTGTCGTTGAGCGAAAGCTTGAAGATGCCGCGGATGAAGGTGTTGAAAAGCCGGTTGAGCAGGAGCTTGTAGCGCGGGTAATCGATCACGCCACCACCCTTGATGAACCGGCTGCCGAAGACACAGTCCCAGCCTTCGTTCAGTTTTTGCCAGTAGCGCACGACGTCGCGTGGATCATCGGAGGCATCGGCCATGAAGATAACCACCGCGTCGCCACGACTCTCATTCAGGCCGTGGATGATCGCGCGACCGAATCCGTGAGCGCCGGTGTTTTTAATGGGATGCAACTCCGGCAGGCGCTCCCGAATGGCGGTGAGGATTTCCCAAGTGCGGTCGTTGCTGCCGTCGTCCACCACGACGATTTCGTGAGGCACATGGTGGAGCCTCAGCTCAAGCGAAAGATGTTCGACGGTGGAAGCGATGCAGCCTTCTTCGTCTCTCGCCGGAATTATGATGGAAAGCAATCCTAGGGCCGGGGCACCGAAGGGTGGCGAAGAAGCGCACATGATCAGAGCGGGGCGGAAAGATCCAGCCATTGGGGATGGGCTTCCGCGTGGACGGCAATTTCTTCGAAGATAGTCTCTGCGGGGGTTGTCGGTTGCCACGACCACACGCGGGCGGCCTTGGCGGAATCCAACACCATCCATGGAATATCGAAGCGACGGGGCTCCGGGGCGGCTGTGACCGTGTGCGCGCCGAAGCGACTGGCGCACCAATCGCTGAGCTGGCGAAGCGATCGGGCCGAGCCGGCGCCGCCTGAAACATTGACCAGCCGGTCACAGGCCGGGAGGCCGGACTTGGCGAACTGCTTTTCGAGCAACGGCACAAGATCGCGCGGGTGAAGGCAGTCGCGCACCTGATGGCCATGTCCACCGAAGCCTATATACTTAAGCGGACGGCGGCGCATGTAGCTATTGATCCAATAAGAGAAAATACCCTGATCGGGCCGACCAAACTGACTCGCGCCGGCAAGCACACCGCAGCGGTTCACGAAAACAGGGAAGCCAAACGTTTCACCATATTCCAGGGCAAGCGCCTCGCTGGCGAGCTTGGTTGCGCCATACAACGAGACGGGTGCGGTTGTCGCGAAGGTTTCATCCACGCCGGCGGCGCTGAGACCGGCGGGCAGGGACGCGCCCGTGGCGGGACGGAAGGCGTTGTTCGCGACTTCGATCGCGAGACCGGCAAGCGGCGGAATGGAATAGACGCGGCTGGTGCTAAGCAGGACGAGGCCCGCACGATGCCGTTTGCAGTATTCCAACAGATTGATTGTCCCGCCGAGATTATGTTCCACAAGCTGGCGAGAACTGGTGGTTCCGTCGACTCCGGCCAGAACACTGGGATTGGCGGCGGCGTCGATGACCCAGTCCGCGGCCGGGAGTGCGTCCATGTCGCTGGCCATCCTCAGGTCGGAGTGAAACAGCTTAACACCGGCCGCTTTCAAGGCGGCCCGGTTGGTGTCGCTGCCGGGGCGGATGAAATTATCGAAGCCCAGCAGTTCAACGCGGTCGCGTGATTCGGCCAGAGCTCTTGCGAGGGTGCTCCCGACAAAGCCGCAGACGCCTGTGATCAGAATTTTCAATGGAAAAGGAAGATGGGGATGTCAGCAGAAGAGATTATACTTCAGGATCGCGTAAAGGGCGCGGAAGCCGTCGCGCCAGCCGATTTTTTTGCCTTCCTTGTAGGTGCGGCCGTAGTAGCTGATGCCGACTTCGTAGATCACCACGTCGAGTTTGGAAACCTTGGCGGTGATCTCCGGTTCGAAACCGAAGCGGTTTTCCTCGATGGTGATCTTTTGCAGCACCTCACGTTTGAAGACCTTGTAGCAGGTCTCCATGTCAGTGACGTTGAGATTGGTCAGCATGTTGGAGAGCAGGGTCAGGCCTTTGTTGCCGACCATATGCCAGAAGTAAACCACGCGGTGAGCATCACCGCCGGCAAAGCGAGAGCCGAAGACCACGTCCGCCTTCCCTTCAATGATCGGTTGAAGCAGCTTGGGGTATTCGTTCGGATCGTATTCCAAGTCGGCGTCCTGAACGATGACAATATCGCCAGTGGCGGCGGCGAAGCCGGTGCGCAAGGCGGCGCCTTTCCCTTGGTTGATCTCGTGGTAGACGATGGTGTCGACCAATGAGGTTATTTCGCCACGCAGCAGATCGCGGGTGCCATCGCTTGAACAGTCGTCGACGATGATGATTTCTTTTTCGGCTACCGGTGCGTTGCGAACGCGATCCACGATATTGCGGATGGTTTTAACCTCGTTGTAGCAGGGGATGACGATCGTAAGCTTCATGCCGGTTGCGCAGGAGGCTAGGAGCGAAGCGAACGGACGGAAGCCTTTTCCCTTGGATGATCAGGGTTTTGACCCGGCGTTTACCAGGGCTCGCATGCTTGACGGTGGCGAGGATGGCGGGGCATCGTCTGCGCCATGTCCTCCCTCGAGAAACGCTCGTTCCGCCCCAGTCCCTCGCTGATTTTCAAGCTGACGGTCGCAGGGGTGGTGCTGGCCGGGATAGCTTTGCTTTTGATGCAGGGCGTCGACTTAAAGGCTTTGTTCAATCGTGGACTGGAGTTCATTCGCAGTCTCGGGCCTGTGACTTTTTTTGCTGCGATGGCGGTGTTGCCGTCCTTTGGCTGTCCGCTTACCGCTTTCACTCTTTCAGCCCTTCCTGTGTTTGGCGGTGAGTTGGGTGCTCCGGCGGTGGTGGGGCTGGCGTTGGCCAGCATCACGGTGAACCTTGCTTTTTCATATTGGCTGGCCCGGTATGCATTGCGGCCGTGGGTCGAAAAACTTTTACAGTGGATGGGTTATACCCTGCCGAAAGTTTCGCCCGAGGATCATCTTGGACTGCTCATACTGGTGCGGGTGACACCAGGTCCCCCTTACGCACTGCAAAACTTCGTGCTGGGACTGACGATGATTCCATTCGGCCTCTACATGGTTGTTTCTGTGGCGATTGTGAGTCTTTATTCGGCGGCGTTTATCCTTTTTGGTGACGCATTGGTGCATGGACGCGGCAAAATGGCCTTTGTGGCGGTAAGCCTGTTCGTAGCGTTTTCAGTCGGGGTGAAGTTTCTCCGCCGCCACTATCAGCGGCAAAAAACAATCGGACCATGACAACCGAGGCCACGGAATCGGAAAGCGGCGGGCGGGCGGAGAGCGTTAGCGAATTCACGCGGCGGGTGAAAGCTGTGCTCGAAAAAGAAATACGGCCGGGCTGGGTGCGCGGGGAGGTTTCCAACCTGCGCGCACAGGCGAGCGGGCATTTTTATTTTTCGCTCAAGGACGCAGGGGCCCAGCTGTCGGCGGTGATGTTCCGCAGCGATGCGGCGCGACAGGACGTCAAACTGCGCGACGGGATGCAGGTGGTCGTTTACGGCGAGATCTCAGTCTACGAGGCGCGGGGCAACTACCAGCTTGTCGTGCGCGTCGTCATCGAGGACGGCGTGGGGCGGTTGCAGCGGGAATTCGAGGCGTTGAAACGCAGGCTGGCCGATGAAGGACTGTTTGCGGCGGAGCACAAAGTCGCGATTCCGGAGATGCCGCGGACGGTGGGTTTTATCACGTCGCCCACGGGTGCGGCGGTGCAGGATTTTTGCCGGATTTTGATCCGGCGCGGTTGGCGCGGGCGCGTGGTCGTGTTGCCGGCCAAGGTGCAGGGCGACGGCGCGGCGGCCGAGATGATCGCCATGCTGGCCGAGGCGGAGGCGCTGGGGATTTTTGACCTCTTGGTGATCGGGCGCGGCGGCGGATCGCTGGAGGATTTGTGGGCGTTTAACGAGGAGACGCTGGTGCGTGCGGTCGCCGCGTGCCGTATTCCGATCATCTCGGCGGTGGGGCATGAGATCGACTTTACGTTGTGCGATTTCGCGGCGGATGAGCGTGCGGAAACGCCGAGTGCGGCGGCGGAGTTGATTTCGAGCGGCTTTGTGGCGGCGTCGGAGAAGACGGCGCGGCTGGCGGAAGATTTAGACCATCATGTCCGTGCCGCGCTTGAGGCGGCGGGAGAGCGGCTGGATCATGCGCGGTCGCGGCTGCGGTTGCTGGCGCCATCGGCTCAGATCGAGCGCGGGTATCTGCGGCTTGATGATCTGAGTAACCGGCTGGCGGCGGCGTTGGGCACGACGGTGCAGGCGCGGCGGCAACGGGTGAGCGAGGTGCGTTCTCTGTTGCGCGAACGTTCACCGCAGCGGCGGGTGGAGGCGGAGTCGCAGCGGTTGCTGTCGCTTTGGAAACGGTTGCAGGCGGCGAGTCCGGCGTCGGTGTTGAACCGTGGCTTTGTCATCATGCGCGACGAAACGGGCAAGCCGGTGCAAAAAAAAGCCGCCGTTCGGAAGGGACAGCGGCTGAGTGCGGAATTTGCCGACGGCGCGTTGCCGGTGAAGGCGGACGAGTGATCAGAGCGCGGGAAACTTCACCCACTTGGCGCCGAGCTTGGCGCTTTTCACGACGGTCTCGATGAAGGCCATGCCTTCGACGCCGTCGGCGATGGTGGGGAAATCGAGATCCTTGGGCTGCTTCTTGCCGGCGACTTCGGCGCGGATGGCGCGGAAGACATCCTGGTAGATGTTGCCAAAGGCTTCGAGGTAACCCTCGGGGTGACCGGAAGGTGTGCGCGTGAAACGGGCGGCGGCGGGTGAAACGTAGCCGTGACCACGACCCCATGTTTCAGCGGGACGATCGGGATATTTGACGAGCAGGTAGTTGGGATTCACCTGATGCCACTCGATGCCGCCGAGGGTGCCGTAGACGCGAATGTTGAGGTTGTTCTCTTCGCCGACGCTGATCTGGGAGGCGTGCAACACGCCCTTGGCGCCGCCTTTGAAGCGGACGAGGATGTTGCCGTCGTCGTCGAGCTGGCGTCCAGGGACGAAGGTCGTGAGATCGGCGCAGAGGCTCTCGATTTCGAGGCCGGTGATGTAGTGCGCGAGGTTTTCGGCGTGGGTGCCGATGTCGCCGATGCAGCCGGCGGCGCCGGAGCGTTTGGGATCGGTGCGCCAGCCGGCTTGTTTCTGGCCGGTCTTTTCGATGGCGGTGGAGAGCCAGCCCTGCGGGTATTCGACGACGACCTTGCGGAGGGTGCCGAGCTTGCCGGTGCGAACCAGTTCGCGGGCCTGCTTCACCATGACGTTGCCGGTGTAGTTGTGTGTCAGGGCGAAGATCTTGCCGGACTTGGCGACGATCTTTTGGAGGGCTTTGGCTTCCTTGAGGTCGAAGGTGGCGGGCTTGTCGCAGACGACGTTGAAGCCACTTTCGAGAAACAGCTTCGCGGGCGGGAAGTGCTGGTGGTTGGGCGTGACGATGACGATGAAGTCGAGGCGCTCGCCGGCGGGGCGGGCGGCTTCGGCCTTGGCCATTTCCTGATAGGAACCGTAGACGCGCGACGGATCGAGGAAGAGGTCGGCGCCGGAATCCTTGGAGCGGGCGGCGTCGGACGAAAAGGCGCCGGCGACGAGTTCGGCCTGACCATCCATCTGGGCGGCGATGCGGTGGACGGCACCGATGAAGGCGCCGCGACCGCCGCCGATCATGCCAAAGCGAAGTTTGCGATTCATAGAGGGGGATTCCTTGGGATTACGCGGACGGCGGCGTCACAAATCCAGCAACGGATCCGCCGTCGGCCGCGTTATTAGCGGTGACGATCGGGGTTACGATTTCTTCTTGTCGAAGGCGGCGTCGAAGGCGACGGAGCTCGGGGGAAAATCGATTTTGCGCACGAAGGCGGCGGCCTCGGTCGCGCCATGGACGCGGTCCATGCGGATGTCTTCCCATTCGACGGAAAGGGGACCGCGGTAGCCGACATCGTTGAGGGCGACGATGATGTCTTCGAACTTGATGTCGCCGTGGCCGAGGGAGCGGAAATCCCAGGAGCGGCGGGCGTCGCCGAAGCTGGTGTGGCCGCCGAAGACGCCGACACTGCCGTCACCATGACCCCACCAGACGTCCTTCATGTGGGCGTGGAAGATGCGGCTGCCGAAGGCGCGGATAAACTTCACGTAGTCGACGCCTTGGTAGCCGAGGTGCGACGGGTCGTAGTTGAACCCGAAGCGCTTGTGGCCCTTGACGGCGTCGATGGCGCGCTGGGCGGAGGCGATGTCGAAGGCGATTTCGGTGGGGTGGACTTCGAGGGCAAAATTCACGTTGGCCTTGTCGAAGGCTTCGAGGATGGGGCCGAAGCGTTTGCCGAAATCGGCGAAGCCGGCGTCCCAATAGGCCTGCGAGGTGGGCGGGAAGGCGTAGATCGAGTGCCAGATGGAGGAGCCGGTGAAGCCGTTGACGACGGCGGGGAAGTCATCGGTCTTGCCGCGGCCGGGCTTCACGTCGAAGAAGGCACGGGCGGCGCGGGCGGTGGTGATCATCGCGCGGGCGGCGCGTTTGCGGACGCCTTCGGGATCGCCGTCGCCCCAGATGGCGGGAGAGAGGATGGCCTTGTGGCGTTCGTCGATGAGATCGCACACGGCCTGGCCGACGAGGTGATTGGAGATGGAGTAGCAGGTGAGGCCGTGGTCCTTCAGAAGCGCCCACTTGTCGTGGATGTATTTCTTGGACGAGGCGGCGGCTTCGACGTCGAAGTGGTCGCCCCAGCAGGCGAGTTCGAGGCCGTCATAGCCCATTTCTTTGGCCAGGGGGGCGAGTTTTTCGAGGGGTAGATCGGCCCATTGGCCGGTGAACAACGTGACAGGTCTTGGCATGGAAAGGTGCGTATTGGGGTTGGCTGAGGCTTCGAAAGATCAGTTGTAGATCCAGTAGGGGCGGGTCTGCTGCTGATAAATCCGATCTTTTGTATGCCAGTCTGCAAGAAAAGATTCTAGATTTACCCGCGCTCCGTCGCGGCGGAGTGCATCCCACCACGCGGTCGAGCCGACATGGATGTTGAAGCTGCGGGCATCCTTGGCATCGAGCTTGGCGAAGGGGTTGGGCGGATCGTAGCGGCAGGCGAGGCGCATCAGGGCGAAGCTGAGCTCGGTGGGGTTCCATGTCGCCCAGTTTGTTACGTCAACATAGACGCCCTCGTGTGGTTTGCCGGCGGTGTCGGGAGCGGTGACCTTGCGGTAGGAAAGGCCGGCGACGTGGAGGGTGTTGAGATCCTGTATAAGCTTGTCGGGTGTGACGCCCTTGAAGCTGAGGCCGCGGAACGGATAGCTGACACCGATGCCGTGCTTGAAGCCGCTGAATTCGCAGCCGAGGCCGACCATGGCATAACCGACAACGGCGTTGAAATCGCGAATCAGAGGCGAGGTCGGCACGAACTTGAGTCCGGTTTCCGGCCAGCGCATGGAACGTGTCCAGCCGCGCATCGGGATGATGGTGAGGCGGCCTTTTTTGCGGATGTTGTCGGGAATATCAAGGACGCCGGGGGCGTGGGCGGCCATGCGGGCGAGTTCTCCCATGGTGAGGCCGTGGACATAGGGAACGCGGAAGGCGCCGACACCGCTCATCCACTCGCGGTCGAGGAGGGGGCCGTCGACCTTGTAGCCGCCGAGGGGATTGGGGCGGTCGAGGACGATGACTTCGACGCCGGCGGAAAAGCAGGCCTCCATCGTGTAACGCATCACAACGTTGAACGTGTAGGAGCGCACGCCGATGTCCTGCAGATCAATGACGACGGCATCGAGACCCTTGAGCTGGGCGGCGGTGGGTTTTCGGTTTTTGCCGTAGAGGGAGTAAACGGGCAATCCGGTATGCGGATCAATGGCGTCGTCGTAGTTGATGGATGCCTTCACATTGCCGTAGAGGCCGTGTTCGGGGGAGAAGAGGCAGACAAGCTTGGTGTTGGGCGCACGACGGAGGACATCAATGGTGCTCTCGCCGCGGCGGTTGACGCCGGCGACATGGGTAAGGAGTCCGATGCGTTTGCCGGCGACAGCGTTGAAGCCGTTGGCCTCAAGCACGTCGATCCCCAGCATCACGGGAAACGTGGAGGTGACGATGGGACGGGGGCCATGCGAGGTGACCGCCGCAGGGGGCTTGACGGCCGGCGGCGGCATCGGCCGGCTGGTGTGCGAATGGCAGCCGGAGGTGCCGAAAAATCCGGCAATGAGGAACAGCAGGGAAAGGGGGCGGACGTAACCAAGCAGCATCGCGGTTACATTGAGCCCGCAGGGAGGCCCGTCGAGCCGGAAGGCGCATGCGGGGCGATTTTCGCAGTCTCAGGCCGGTCCGACGTAGGCGAAGCGGGGCATTGACTGGCCGTCGAGCTCGATGGTTTCGAGAAACATCGCACGGGGGCGGACCCAGAGACCGTAGTCGCCGTAAAGCAGGCGGTAGGTGACGAGCTCCTCTTCGGTCTCGGAGTGTTTGGCGACGCCGAGGACGAGGTATTCCTTGCCCTTGTAGTGGCGGTAGCGACCGGGTTGCGGGCCGGCGGGATGGACGGGGATGGGAGGAACGGAGGCGTCGGGCATGGAGTGACGAGGGATCGGGAAACCCGTGCGCCTGTTTTTCAAGGGAAAAGCGTGGTGGCCGCCGCCGATCACCGGACGTGGATGGAGGTTTTTTCGGCCCGGGAAGTGATGTTCAGCCAGTCGGATCTTTTGGCCGACTTTCCTTCCAAGATGGTGCCGGAAATGGTGACGTCGGCCGCTTGGTTGATGGTGATCAGGGATACATCTGGCGTGCCGGGATAAGGATCGCCGATGCTGTTGTCCGAGATCAGGACATGTTTGGCGTTGTCTATCCAGATGACGTTGCCGGGAGTGCCCGCACCATGGGCGGAGGGCTGGCCGAAAAGGGAGAAGTGATTGCCGGTGATCTCGATGTTTTCGATGGAAAGCTGGGGCAGGGTGCAGTCACGAGGAGGGCCGTCGTCAAGGACGCAGATCACGCTCCGGCGGATGTTGATGAAGGTGTTGTTGCGGATGATGCAACCGGTGCCGTTGGGACCTTCGGTTCGCCCGCCGTAATGATGGCCGATGCGGATGGCGGGGCCGAGGAGGTTTTCAAAGTGATTGTCCTCGATGAGCACGCCGGGGGCTTGGACGAGCACTCCACGCTCACGATGGCTGCCGAAAAAGTTGCCGCGGATGACGGGATTGGCGGCGACCTGGTCGTAGTTGATGACGAGATCGGCACCGTCGGCGCCGGCTGTGGCGACAGTGCGTTCGATCGCCGGGAGGGCCCCGGCGAAGGTGAGGCGCATGGCCGGGTGGTCTTCGTAGGTGAGCCCGCGAACGGTGGTGCAGGAGGGAAGGCTGACGACCGCGCCGGTGAGGTTCCGGACCAGCCGGATGTTTTTGCCGGGAGTGAGGGAGCCGTGACGATCCACGATGAGGGTGTGATCGTCGGGTTGGGCGTAGATATACTGGTAGGTGCCGCCGATGTTTACGGAATCGTCGCCCATGCCCGTAAGATGGCAGTTGAGAATAGTGGGGCCGTGGGTTCCCCATTTGACATGGATGCCGTCGGCGTTGGTGGACATGAGACGGCCGGAACCGGGGCGCTGCGTGATGGTGCAGCTGTCGACGGTGATAAAGTCCGAGCTGCGAAGACCAAATCCCAAGGCGGGGGAAGAATAGACCGTGATGTGCGAGGCGGTGCACCGGGTGGAGCTGGAGAAGACCACGGCGTCGGCTTTGCGACGGCCCACGATGACGACTTTGTTGCCCGTGAACGCTGGTTCGATGGGGCCGTGGGAAGTGAGCAGGACTTCGTCGTTTTTGAGCGTTTCTATCTTGTTGAGGTATTGATCGTAGAACTGGTCGAGCTTCAGGCCGGTTTTGGGATCGTAGAGGTAGGCGATGTTTTTCGTGTCGCTTCCGGATGTTATTTGCGGGTCGGTCGATCGGGGGAAGCCGGGGTCGAGCCGCACTGTGAAGGTGTGAGAGCCGGGAGTTGTTCCGATGATGGTGCCTTGGGTGAAGGGCAGCGGGAGGTAATCGACGGCGAAAGACTCAAGGCGGACGTTTTGGCACTTGTTGACGATGACGCCGCTGTGGAATGCGGATCCCATGATCAGGAGCGTGCCGGGCGCGCCCGACACGGTGAGATCGTGCTGGTCGGCGATAAGCAGATGGGCGGCGTTCCCGGAGGCTCCTTTTTCAGGCATCAGCAGGTATGTGCCGGATGGGATGAGCAGGGTTTTGGCACCGGCGATGCGGGAAAGTTCCTCCAAGACAAGGCGGAAGGCGGGGGCGTCGTCATGCACGCCGTCGCCGAGAGCGCCAAAGTCGCGCACGTTGAGCGTGGTCGATACAGGCGCGGTCTGGCCGGCGGGAAGGGAGTCGGCCGCGGGTTCGTTGCCAATGAGCGTGGTTTCAGCGACGCACCAGAGTGTCAGCGAGACGGACAGCAGCCGGAGGATTTTCACGATGGGGATTTGATTGGAGAATGGCCGGGACGATGCCAGCCGCCCATGTCTTAAGAAGCGGGGGTATGGGTGACGATGTCGGTGTTGCCGGTGTAGTCCAACGTTTCGTTGAGCACCACAGTGCTATGATCGTGGCAAGGGCTTGGAATTGAGCGGATGAAATAAAAAAGGCGCGAAGACCGGAGTCTTCGCGCCTTGGGGAGTGTTGGATGGACGATTGCTTAGAACGCCGAGCCGTTGGCCTTGGTGCCGCAGAGGGCGACTTCCAAGCCAAGGTTGGCGGCGAGCTGGGCCTTGGTGTAGAGTGCGAGGTCGGCTTCCTTGGCGGAGTTGGCGTAAACGACCTGGATATGGTTGCTCTTGTGGCGGGCCATCATCGCCTCGCGGTCCACGCCGTAGGTGACGGCGTGCATGATCGGCCATTGAACCGTCGTCTCTTTCCAACGGCGGTCGGTCTCGGCCTGCGGGAGCTCGATGACCTTGGCGCGGCCGAGGTCCATCTTGAGTTTGCCGTTTTCGACAAACACGCGGCTCCAGACGATCTCGCCCTTTTTGGCGATGCCGCGGAGGGTGCCGCCGCCGAGGCGGAAATACATGCCGGGCTGGCGCAGCGAGTCGGAACCCGCCCAACCGCCGATGTGGTGCGCGGGAGGAGCGCTGCCGGAAATGAGGAACACCCAGACGTATTCGTCGGTCGTGCCGCTTTCGTCGAACGCGCCCCAACGCAGATCGTGGAGCGTATTTTCTACGGGCTGGCCGAGGGCCTTGTGCACGCGGTAGGTGAAGAGGCCGTCGAGGCCGGCGCATTCGTCCACTTCGTTGAAGTGCGGAATGGGCTCGCCGGCGCGGATGACCTTGCCCTGCGCGTTTTTGACGGGAGGACGGTCGCTGTTGTTCAGTGTGCCCTCGACGAGGTCGGAGGCGGGCAGGAGATCCTTGAGGCCCTGCTGGTATTGGATACCGATGGTCTCGCAGCCGAATTCGTCGGCGATGCGCACGGCGGCGACGTAGGTTTTGCACTGCCAGAGGACCTGCGCCTCGGTGAGCTCGGTGGCCTCGTCGGTGCCGAAGTGGAACTTGAGGCCCTTCTTCTTATACCAATCAAACACGGCCTGCGCGTCCTCGTCCGAGACTTGGGTTGCACCGTAGTAGAGCGCGGACTGGGAAAGACGCTCCTTGTAAACGCCGGTCTGGAAGAGGAGTTCGTCGGGGATGATGGCATTATACATGCCCATGCAGCCTTCGTCGAAGACGCCCATGATGGACTTCTTCACGCGGAGCTCTTCGGCGAGTTTTTTGGCAAGGGCCTTGGCCTTGGGCGGCACGGTGGCCCTGGCGAGGGCCTTGACGTGGGAAACCTTGTGTTTGGTGACGCCCTTGGTGAGCCACTCGGAGAGCTTGGTGAGGAAGTAGGCGTCGTCGAAGTTGTCGCTCCAGAGCGTGGAATATTTCACGCCGGCCTTGGTGAGGCCGCCGTTGAGGTTGAGCATGCCGACAAGGCCGGGCCAGGTGCCGGACCAGTTGGCGACGGTGAGGATCGGGCCGCGATGCGAGATGAGGCCGTGGAGGATGTGGTGCGAGTATTGCCAGACGGCCTCGGCGATGATGATAGGCGCGTCGGGATCAATGCGGGAGAAGACCTCCATGCCTTCTTTTTGCGAGGAGATGAAGCCGTGCTTCACGTCCTTCTTGTAGCCGTGGGCGCGCACGAGCTTGTAACCGAGATTGGCGACGGCGGCGGTGAGCGTCTTTTCCATTTCCTGCTGGGCGGCCCAGCAGACGGCGTTGGCGGAGTGGCGGAGATCGCCGTTGGCGATGAGGACGACGGTTTTCTTTGAGGATTTGGACATGGAGAAAAAGGGTTCTTGAGGGTAAACCTAGAAATAATCGGCGGAAGGCGCGATTTTGAGGAAGGGTTCATTATACTCTGGATAATGCCCGTCGAGAATGGATAAATGAAGAACAAGAATGGATAAAGTTGGCAACCCTTCCACCGCCGCATTGCTCTCAAAGCAAGTCACGGGAACACGGTATTTTTTTCTGAGTCTGGCGCCGGCCAAGAAAACGGCGCTGGTGGTGGCGTTGGGCGGACGCGAACGTTGCAATCCCGACTACGAAATCCGCCGGCGCGGTTATTCCTATCATGTGCTCGAATATGTGGCCGAAGGGGCGGGCACGGTGGAGTTGGACGGCGCGAGGCATGAGCTGCGTGCCGGCAGTGTGTTCGCCTACGGTCCGGAGACGCGGTGTGAGATGAGCACCGATCCACAGCGGCCCATGGTTAAATATTTTGTGTGCATCGCGGGCACCTCGGTCGCCTCCCGTTTGCGGCGTGTGGGTGTAGCACAGGGATGCGTGCTCATGCTGGCGGCGCACGCGGAGATCCGCAGCGTTTTCGAGGATCTGGTGCGCGAAGGGCAGCGCACGGGAGGGCTGGCGGTTGAAATTTGCTCGCAGTTGTTTGAGTTGCTGCTGCTCAAGATCGAGGACGCCGCGCAGGCCGGCGCGCACGATGATCCGGCGCAGGAAAACTTTTTGCGATGCAAGGCGCTCATCGACGCGGAGGCGGAGCGGTTGCACACATTGCGAGAGATCGCATCCGAGGCGGGGCTGGAGGAATCAAGCGTGTGCAGGCTTTTCCGGAGGTTTCAGGGGACGAGTCCTTATCAGTATCTGCTGCGCCGGAAGATGAACCTGGCGGCGGCGTTTCTCGTCGAAAGCGGCGGTCTCGTAAAAGAGGCGGCGCAACGCGTGGGCTTTGCCGACCCGTATCATTTTTCCCGATGCTTCAAGGCGGTGCACGGAGTGTCGCCGAAGGAACTGCAACGACACGGCCGGCGATGACGAAAAAAGACGCGGTGCCTGTAAAGGCGCCGCGTCCGCTTACTGCGATTGGTGCGATTACATCGACTTGGCTTCGCCGGACTCCTCGACCGTGAGAAGCGAGACCGCTTGGGTGACGCCATCGGTGTCGAGCGCGAGTTCAAGGGCGCGGCCGATAAGCTCGGGGGATTTTACGGTGCCCTTGAGGGTGACGACACCCTTGTCGGAATCGACGTTGATCTTAAAGACCGAGAGATCGTCGGCGGCCAGCAGCTTGCCGTTGATCACGGTCACAATACGGGCGTCGCTGATGACTTCGCCGGACTTTTCGCCGACGGCGACGGATTTATCGCGGACGATGCGGCCGGATTTTTCGAGATCAGCCTTGATGTCGGAGGGGGTGAGCTTCCATTCGACAATTTTGGCGGCGACGGCGTCCTTGGCGTCGATCGCGGCGTTTTTCACGTCGGTGGCAACTTTAACGGAGGTGTCCTTCACCTGCTCGGCGGCGTCGCCGGCTTTTTGCGAGAGGGTGCTGTCGTCGGCCTTGGAGGCTTTGTCCGAGCAGCCGGCTGCCAGGACGCTGATGAGGGACAATGTAAGTAGTGATATGGTTTTCATAAGTAATGAGGGTTGCACCGGACTGACAGGGATTGGCGAAATCGGTTCACCATTATCCGGTTTCGATGAAAACTGAACATGTTAAGCAACAGAGGTTATACCTTACTGATGGGGAGCCATAGGCTTTGACTGAACGGAGGGCGTGTCCGCATCTGAAGTTCGCGTTTTCCGCCGGACGCGGTTAACTTTCCTCCCCGCCTTTCCACTCGTTTTTTTGCCATGTCCAGCCATCAGCCAAAATCCCTTTCTTCGCCCGCTTCGGTCACCTCCGCCGACGTCGAAAAAGGCCCTCCGGTGCGCTCAAAAGGGGAACAATTGCTCAACCGCGCGATTCCTGCCGACGAACGAATGGTGCTGAAACGCGACGGCTCGAAAGCACGCTTCGACCTCAACAAAATCACGCGCGCCATCGCGCTGGCGTTTCACGAAATCGGCACCGACAACGCACCCAATCCCTACCGCGACGACATGCTCGCCTGCTTCGGCTTGGAAGGAGACACCTTCATCGAGGTCACGAAGATCGCGGCGGGCGTTTCCCAGATGCTCGAACTTTATTATCGCGACGGAAAACATCCCTCCATCGACCAGGTGCAGGACGGTGTTGAAAAAGCGATCGCCGCCGCCGGGCACTGGGACGTGGCGCGCGCCTACATCCTTTACCGCGCGCTGCACGCCGAGCGCCGCCTCGCGCATTACGAGGAAAACGGCCTCGCCGACTATATCGCGATGGCCAAATACGCGCGCTATCAACCGGAGCTTGGACGCCGCGAGATTTTCACCGAAGGCGTCGAACGCGTGCGCGACATGCACCTGACATTTTTTTCGGAAAAGCTGGGCGCGAAAACGCCTGTCGCGCTTCCCGCCGAGATCCACGCACTCGCCGGCGCCAACGCCGGCCTGCTGGCCGGACTACTGGGCGGCATGAGTCTCGACCGGATGATCCGCGAGGCGTTCGCCCAGGTGGCGTCAAAAACAATTCTGCCGAGCATGCGCTCCATGCAGTTTGGCGGGGATGCGATCCTCAACAACCACAGCCGCATGTTCAATTGCAGTTTCTCGAATGTGGATCGCGTGGCGTTTTTTCGGGAGTATTTTTTCCTGCTGCTCAGCGGCTGCGGCGTGGGCTTCTCCGTGCAAAAGCACCACATCGCATTGCTCCCGCCTCTGCCGCCGCGCGAACCGGACCACGACCTGCCGGTGTGGCACTACGCGGTCGTTGATACGATCGAGGGCTGGGCCGATTCGATCGACGCGCTTTTCCAGTCGTTCTACGACGGAAAAAAAATCGAGTTCAATTATTCGGCGATTCGCCCGCGCGGCGCGCCGCTGAAGACCTCCGGAGGCAAGGCGCCCGGGCACCTGCCGCTCAAGAAGGCGTTGCACAAGGTCGAGCACATCCTCGAACAGGCGGCGGGTCGCGGGCTGCGTCCCATCGAGGTTTACGACATCAACATGTTTATCGCCAAGGCGGTGCTCGCGGGCGGCATCCGCCGGTCGGCCACAATCTGTCTTTTCTCGCCGGACGACGAGGAGATGATGAACGCGAAGACGGGCAACTGGTTCGAAAAACATCCCCAACGTTCGGCTTCGAACAACTCCGCCGTGCTCACGCGCGGTGCGAAAAACGCCGAGCATTTTCGCAAGCTCTTCAAGGCACAGAAGGAATTTGGCGAGCCAGGTTTTTATTTCTGCGATCATGCCGAGGCGGGCTGCAATCCGTGCGCGGAAATCAGCCTCATGCCGGTCGTGGACTGGGAGCTTTCGGGCGAGGAGCTGGCGCGGCTGTTCAGCGAAGGTTACAAAGGCGATCTGCCCGGCATGACACGCCTGTCGGGATTCCAGCACTGTAATCTCACCACGATCAACGGCCACGCGGTGACGACGGCGGAGGAGTTTCACCGGGCGTGTATCCACGCGACCGTGATCGGCACGTTGCAGGCGGCCTACACCGACATGAAGTATCTCGGGCCGGTGACGAAACTCATCAACGAGCACGACGCGCTGCTGGGCGTTTCGATCTGCGGCTTCATGGACAACCCGCGCATCCTCTTCGATCCAGAGGTGCTGCGGCAGGGGGCGGCGTTGTGCCGTGCGACCAATAAACTCGTCGCCGGGCTCATCGGCATCCGGCCGGCGGCGCGCCTCACGACGACGAAACCCGAAGGCACGGCGTCGTTGTTGCTCAACGCGGCGTCGGGCATCCATCCGCACCATGCACGCCGCTATTTCCGGCGCGTGCAGGCGAATCGCAAGGAGCCGATCTACGCGTTTTTCAAAACGGTGAATCCGCAGATGACGGCCGTGTCCGTCTACAATCCGGACACGGACGACGTCATCTCGTTTCCGGTCGAGGCGCCGAAGCACGCGATCTTGAGAAAGGATCTGAATGCGCGGCAGTTTTTGGAACTGGTGAAGCTTGTGCAGTTGAACTGGGTCGTGCCCGGCGGAGATCCGGCGTCACGCTCGCCGGGCCTGCATCACAACGTGTCCAACACCTGCACCGTGCGTGCGGACGAATGGGACGAGGTGCAGGAATTCATCTGGGCCAACCGCGAGTATTTCACGGGCATCTCTCTGCTGCAGGACGCGGGCGACAAAGCCTACCTGCAGGCGCCGCGCGAGGAAGTGTCCACCGAGGCGGATGTGACGGCGTGGAATGCGCTGCGTCCCTACCGCGTGGATTATACAAAAATGCGCGAAGCGACCGACGAGACCGCGTTGAAGGAAGTCGTGGCCTGCGCCGGCGGCGCGTGTGAGCTGACCTGAGATGCCGTGCTGGTTGAGGGCTGCGGGAGTGAGTGGCCGGTTTGACGGGTTCGCTCAGTAATGCCGCTCGAAGATCACATTGTCTTTGTTGGTGAAAAAAATCAGGTGCTTCACCGGATCCACACCGGTGAATACCAGTTTATTCCGGAAGTCGGCGACATCGCCTATTTTGACGAGCAAACCATCGATGATAATGCGCGGAGCGCGTCCACCGACTACGCCGTCGATTTTAAGATCAGCGATGGCGTCGTTGAATGGTTTGAGATTGCGAACGACATTCGGCGAGGAAGAAGGCTGGATCGCGCTGGCTTCGACAACAGGAGGGGTGGTCGGGGCGTAAGTTGTGACTTTGACGGGGCCTGTCACGGGGACGGGGACTTTGGTGGCGAGAGGGGCTTTCTCGTCGGCAAATTGCGGCATGGGTGTGAGCAGATCAGCCGGACCATCCTTCGGGTTCGTCCCGACGAGTGAATTCAGGTAAGCGACATTGGCGTCGTTCTTGGCGACGACCAGGCGCGTTTCCTGGATGGCTTTCACGAAAGTGGGCGCGTCTTTGTCGTGCAAAGCGCTCGTGCCGCCCGGATGCATAAGTTCTTTGATAACCGGGACGACGGAATGCATCACCAAGTAAAAACCGCCAAAAATGATAGTCCCGGAAATGGAAAATTTCAGGACAAGCGTAAGGGTGCGGATGATCGCCGATGAAGAAGAATAGACCGGCCGCACGGCCACTTCCTCTTCCATGCCTTTGGCGGGAGGCGCCGCGATCATTACCGCCGGAGAAAACGGGGGAACCGTGACAGGTGTCGGTTGGGCCGGTATTGGCTTGAAGGGTCCATTGGTGCGGCTCGCATTTTGAAGAACCTTCTGGATGGGGGTGAGTTCGGTATCCGCGGTTCCCGTGCTGGCGGCATAAGCATCGGGCTTTAGCACGTGGAACGATGAAAGTTTGCCCGAAGAATCCATTGTTATCCCGCTAGATTGTAAATTATCCGTCAAAAAACTATCCGGCTCCATTTGGAGCGGGCAAGCCGCCATTTTGATCTGAAGCAACATTTTGAGGAATGAACAGGCAGGGGAATGGGCGGAGGAAATGCCTCGCCGGGCAGGCGGGCGGGCGGCACGCTCCGGCGCCGATGATCTTTACCTGCCAACCCGGATTTGTGGATTTGCTCGCCGGCGAGCTGGCCGCGCATGGCTGGACGCCTGTCGAGCAGGGCGCGGGTTGGGTGCGGACGGACGGGAAACCTGCGGGCGAGCTGCCCGATCTGTGCTTTCCGCAGATGGTTTTGGTGGATCCGGTCGAGATCCTCGGCGACTCGGTCAACGCGTTGGCCGCCAGGATCACCGAGCAGTTTTTAACGACGGCGAAGACGGAACGTTTCGAGGGAGAGTGGCCGTGCCTCTTTGAAGAGGCGGCGGAGTTGGACGGGCTTGGGCGTCGCGTGAAGGGCGTCGAAAAAACCTTTCACGAAAGTCTTAAAAAGCGCATGGGCCGGGTGGCCAAGCTGGCCGTGGCGGACAAACCGCGCGGCGTAGCCCGGTTGCGCGGGCTGTATGTGTTTTTCGTGGATTTCAAGCGGGCGTATGTCGCCCGTGAAGCGGTGTTCGGCGGGCAGCGCCGCATGGCGGACGACGAGCAGGCGCCGTCGCGTTCTTATCTAAAAATCGAGGAGGCCTACATCGTGCTCGGACGCGAGCCGGGCTTTGAGGAGACGGTGGTCGATCTCGGCGCGGCGCCGGGCGGCTGGAGCTACAGCGCGTCGAAGCGCGGGGCGAAGATCATCGCGGTGGACAACGGTCCGCTCAAAGGCGGTGCGTATAACAACTACAAGATCGAGCACCGCATGGAGGACGCGTTCGCGTTTCGTCCGGCGGATGGGCAGGTCTTTGATTGGATGTTCTGCGATCTCGTCGAGGAGCCACACCATGTTCTGAACGATCTGATCGCGCCGTGGCTGGAGAACAAATGGTGCCGCCGTTTCGTGGTGATTTTGAAGTTTGGGCGGGTTGATCCGTTGGCGCTGTTAAAACAGGTGCGCGCGCCGGAGTCGGTGTTTTCGCGCTGCGCGACGAATGTGCGCGTGCGCCACCTGTATCATGACCGCGAGGAGTTCACCATTGTCGGCGAGGTGCGGGCATGAGCGGGAAGCCGCGCGAGTTGAATCTCTGCGGGCTGGTCGCGGTGAGGTCGCGTTTCGAGCGCGAGCCGGCGTCGATCAAGCGGCTGTATTTTGACGAGGCGACGGGACGGAAGGTCGGCGCGATCTGCAAGGCGCTCGCCGCCGCGCGGAAGGTTTACCGCTGTGTGCCACCGGCCGAGCTGGAGAAAATCGCGGGCAGCATCCATCACGGCGGCATCGTCGCGGTGATCGACGCGCCGACGCTGCGTGCGCCGGATGCGGTGATGATCGGGCGTTGGGCGGCTAATCGCACGCCGCTGGTGCTACTCGACCGGATCGGCAATGCCCACAACCTGGGCGCGATCGCACGCACGGCGGCGTTTTTCGGTGTGGAAAACATCATCATCCCCGCGCATCCGCAGGCGGCTTTGCCGGGCGAGGCGGCGTTTCGCGTGTCCGAGGGCGGGCTGGAGCAAGTGACGGTGTGGCTTGTGTCGGATCTCGCGGCGCTGGCGAAACAGTTGACGAAAGCCGGTTATGATGTGGCGGGTGCGGCGGCTCGCGGTGGACGACTGGAAGCGGCGGCGACAGGGAATCGTCCGCCGGCGTTGGTGCTCGGAAACGAAGAGCACGGGCTTTCGCCGGAGATGACGGCGGCGTGTTCGCGGTTGGTGACGATTCCCGGCAGCGGGCGTGTGGAGTCGCTCAATGTGTCCGTCGCGGGCGCGGTGCTGATGTGGGAACTGTTCGGACGCCGGACTCGTTAACGACGGATTTCCGGCGTGCCGTCGAGGCGCTTGCTGAGATCAATGGGGTCGCCGATGGAAACGGCGCCGGCGGCAACCTGATAGGCCCAGACCTCGAAGTAACTGAGCGTGGCGGCACCGTAGATGGTGGCGAAGGCGCCGTTCACCGCGTCGAGACCGCGCGCGACGGTGACGCGGCCGATGCGCGGCACATTGTAGCGAGGATCAAAGGTGAACCAGTGTCCGTCGATGAAGACCTCGGCGTAGGCGTGAAAATCCATCGGCGAACCGGGGTCGGTGTAGCCGATGTCGGGCAGATGACCGGTGACGTAACGGGCGGGAAGATTAAAGGTGCGGCAAAGAGCGATGAACGTATGCGCGAAATCGCGACACACGCCGTAGCCTCGTTGGATGACGTCCCATGCCGAGAGATCGGGCCGGCCGGAGGCGAAGCGGTATTCGATCTGGTTATGCAGCCAGTCGCTGATGGCCTGTGCGCGCGGCAATCCGTGAGGGATGAGGCCGAATTTTTCCCAGGCGAAGTTCGTCAATTTGTCGGAATCGCAATACCGGCTCGGCAGTGTGTAGCGAAGGACCTCGGCGGGCAGCTCATGTGGACTGAGCGGATTGGCAGAGGTAAACTCGGCGTTGTCGGGACGGTCGGGCACGGATACGATGGCGTCGTGGACGACCTCGGTGCGGCCGGCCGGCAGCACGAGCCGGAAGTGGGTGTTGTCGTGAGTGTCGGTAAATGCCGTGGCGGGAAGATCATTGCCGAAGCGCAGCAACTCCGCCTGCAGAATGCGCCCGGCGTCCATGCGCGGCTTGAGATTAAACATCACCGGCACCGGCGAGGCGGCGTCGTAGATCAGGCGGCAGCCGACGCGCACCGTGAGGTTGTCGGCGGGAGGGACGGGCGCATGGATGTTCATGCGTTGTCCATTAGGTGTGAAATCCGTGCGGCGGGCAACGCTGTTGCCCTGTTCAATGGTTGGCATACGCCGGATAGTGGCGTGTGCGGGTGATCGGTTCCCTGCTTCAGGCCGCGTGCGCAGGTTCCGCGACGAGGGCGGGCTTGGCGGTGCGATGACGCACGCGATCCAGCAGGATGTAAACGACCGGTGTCGTGAACAACGTGAGGAGCTGCGAGACGACCAGGCCTCCGACGATGGCGATACCGAGCGGGCGATGCAGCTCGGCACCGATGCCTTGTTCGAGCGCCAACGGCAACGCACCACAGATCGCGGCCATCGTGGTCATCATGATCGGCCTGAAGCGCACGAGGCAGGCTTGGCGGATGGCTTCACGCGAGGAGAGCGCCTGCTCGCGCTCGGCCTGAAGCGCGAAGTCGATCATGAGAATGGCGTTTTTCTTCACGATACCGATGAGCAGCAGGATGCCGATGAGGGCCACAATCGAGAGATCGTAGCCGGTGATCAGCAGGGCGAGCAGTGCGCCGACGCCCGCGGACGGCAGTGTCGAGATGATCGTGAGCGGATGGATCAGGCTTTCGTAGAGAATGCCGAGAATGAGGTAGACGGCGGCCAGCGCGGCGAGAAGGAGGAGCGGTTGTGACGATTGAGATTCCTGGAAGACCTTCGCGGTGCCGGCGAAGCTGCCGCGCACCGAGCCGGGGATGTGCAGGCGGTCGAAGGCGTTGTTGATGGCTTTGGTCGCCTCGCCGAG